>ENA-OPLR01000064-OPLR01000064.1-human-gut-metagenome-genome-assembly--contig:-NODE-64-length-33099-cov-3.581800_pt1 | contig 33099 bp, 27 predicted proteins | sample MGYA00241448_ERZ501728 | MGnify/ENA primary metagenome ERZ501728 (study PRJEB25962, sample SAMEA2042649) | human gut metagenome | biome: human gut; feature: human-associated habitat; material: faeces...
TTGTTGCTCAGGTGCTTATAAAAAATATTAAATTATAGTGTTGCGGAAATTAGGAAGAATTTGAAAGATGGCAATTATCCGTCTATGCCTAATATGGTGAGAATAAAGATTCCTGATGCAGAAAAGCGTTTGCGTGGAGGGCTTGATTTTATGGTAGCCCGTTTCTCAGGTGGGCGTATCACAAAAGCGATATGGAGTGAAAGCAATTATCGCCCGATTGTGGACTGGATGGCAGATAACGAGGGTAAGGGTTTGCTTATGACAGGTTCGTGTGGTTTGGGTAAGTCGCTAATAGGAATTAGAATTTTGCCGTGTCTTATAAATCAGGTACACCACAAAATACTAAACTGCTGCGATGCTAAGGATATGAATTACAAAGCAGACGAATTGTTAAACTATCATTTGCTAAGTTTGGATGATGTGGGAAACGAGGGGATGGCAAACAACTATGGCAACAAAAGAATGGTTTTCCCTGAGTTGGTAGATGAGGCAGAAAAGAAAGGGCGTTTGCTTGTAATCTCCACAAATCTAAATATCCCAGAGTTGCAACAAAAGTATGGAGATAGAACTATAGACCGCCTGAGAGCAATCACAAAGTTTGTCCCGTTCACGGGTAAATCTTTGAGGGGGTAACAGTGGTTTGTTGTAAATAACAATTAAAATACAGAAAATATGGCGTTTAAGAGTGGAAAATCGGGAAACCCGAATGGTAGACCAAAGGGCGCAAGAAATCACGCTACAAGCGATTTGGTAAAGCGTATCGGGCAAATATTAGATAAGAACACTAAGCAACTGCAAAAAGATTTAGAATCTTTGCAGCCAGTAGAACGTGTTAAAGCGATAACTGGATTGATAGGTTATGTTATCCCGAAGAAACAAGCCTTAAATGTGCAGCAATCTTTAGATTACGAATACCACAAATTGGAGGAATTATTAAAGATTGCACCTGATGAGGCTATAGAGCAGATAATGGAACGTATTCAGTCTTTAAGAGAAAAGGAGGTGGACGATGGAGAATAACAAAGTATCTGCAATATTGCAATATGCCAAAGGTGGGCAGCCTCAGCCAATAAAGCATTATATCCGATATGTTGAGGTTGCACCCGATGGAACGAAGAAGATAACAAAGGAAACTTTGTTGCCGCCTGATAGTGGTATAAATGAGGATTTAGAGATACGTGGAATTTCGTCAGGTTTTCCGTGTGCATCCTCAGAAGACGAAGTTTTGAAAAGAGAGGGCTTGTTATAGTAAAAGTTACGTTTAGAGGGCTATGTATGAATTTTATTTTGTACCTTTGCACCCGAATAGCTATAATCAGCTATTTTTTTAATTGAACACTTAAAGCGATTGTCCGTGATGGATTGTCGCTTTTTTCGTTCCTTTGCTGAGGCTGAAATGGGAGTTATTAAAGCAAACACGGGGATTTTCACGGGGAATTTAGGTAAACAAAAAAACGCTAAATAGCTGATAGTAAGCTATTTAGCATTTTATTGGGTGCGCCTGATAGGACTCGAACCTACACGGCCTAAACCACTAGATCCTAAGTCTAGCGCGTCTACCAATTTCGCCACAAGCGCATTCTTGGGTGCAAAGATACAATAATAATTTGAATAAAAAGAATAAGAATGAAAAAAATGATGGTTTTACTTGCTTTTTACGAGAAATAATGGTAATTTTGCAAACAGATACTGTTCTATTTTTATTTTGCAAAAAAACGAAGGCAGGACAGTAAGGACAGATAAAAACTATAATAACAGGAATATGAAAAAAATATGGGTTATGATGCTGGCTACATTGATGGTTTCTTCCACGATGATGGCTGGAAATGTGAAGAAATCAACTACTCTTCCTATTGTGGGAGAGGTCGTAAAGGCTTCTCATCCGATGATTCAGTATGTTGGGCGTGTGAGCTTTGCTAAGAATCCTGATGTAGCCAGTTTCAATTATCCGGGAACTACGATTGAGGCTAGTTTTCAAGGGTCTTCTCTGAAAATGCTGTGCCGCCCGAAGACTGGATATTTCATGGCGCAGATTGATGGTTGCGAACCTTTCAAAGTGGGCTTTAATGCCGAACGCGATTCGGTTGTTACCCTGGCTGCGGCTTTGTCAAAGGGGGTGCATCATGCTAAGGTGATGTATGTGATAGAAGGCTTATTCCGTAAACCGGAATTCAGGGGATTTGTTCTTGATAAGGGATGTCAGCTCGTTGAGGCTCAGGCTCTCCCGGAACGGAAGATTGAATTTATCGGAAACTCCATCACCTGCGGTTATGGCGTAGAAAGTATCAACATGTCTGATCCTTTTGAGGATGAAACGGAGAACCATTGGCTTACTTATGCCAATATCGTAAGTGACAGTCTGAAGGCTCAGCATACTTCTATCTCCCGCAGTGGTATCGGTGTATATCGTAATTATAATGGTCCGAAGACAGGTGATGCCGATAACATGCCTTGGCAATATGAATATACCTTATTTGACCAGCATGATGAAAAATGGGATTTTGCCAAGTATCAGCCTCAGTTAGTCTGTATCAATCTGGGTACGAACGATCTTTCTACCAAGAATTATGATATTCAACTCTACGAGAAGAATTATCGCATGTTTCTTAAAACGGTACGTAGCAAGTATCCTCATGCAAAGATTGTGATGTTAACAGGTCCGATGCTCGGCGAGAAGGAGAGTAGCAAGCAGCGAACTGTGCTTGATAGAATCTGTGCTGATGCCAATAAAACTGATAAGAATATTTACCGTTTCGATTTCAGTTTCCAGAAAGGAGATTTAGGTTATGGCGCCAGCTGGCATCCTAGTATGTTGCAGCATCGGAAGATGGCAGCAGAATTGCTTCCGTTCCTGAGAAAACTGATGAATTGGAATTAAATGAAATTGCATGTTTCCAAAACAAAATTATATGATAACAATGAACACAAAAAATCTATTATTATTGGCATCTCTTACATTGGCGATGCCTCTGACAGCACAGACTCCGCAAGAGGATTTCAAGCGGGATATTACGCTTTCGGGTAGTAACTATGTAGCTTATCGTGGTCCGCAGAAGCAGTTGACTGCGGCTCCTAAAGGTTATAAGCCTTTCTATCTGAGCCATTATGGCCGGCATGGTTCCCGCTATATGATTGGCAAGAAGGCTTATGATGTGCCTTATTTCTCTTTGCTCAAAGCGAAGCAGGAGGGCAAACTGACAGCTAAGGGCGAGGAAACGCTGGCTAAGGTGAAGATTATTCGTGAGGAGGCGAAGGGGCGCGATGGCGAACTGACTCCGCTCGGAGCTCTCCAGCATCAGGGTATCACCAGAAGAATGATGGAGCGCTTCCCTGAGATTTTTGCCGGTAATACGAATATTGAGGCCCGAAGTACTTTGGTAATCCGATGTATCCTCTCTATGGAGAACGGTTTGCAGCAGATGCTGCGCATGAATCCGAAACTTCATATCTTCCATGATGCCAGCGAGCATGATATGTATTATATGAACCAAGACGACAGATACCTGGATAGCTTGAAGAACAGCGTGGGTATCAAGGTGGCACTGCAGGAATTTGCACAGAAGCACGTTAGCTATAGCCGTGTGATGCAGGAACTGTTCAACGACCCTGCCTGGGTGAAACAGAATATCAACCAGAGTGACCTGAACAGAAAACTTTATAAGATGGCAAGCTCAATCCAAGGCACGGAACTGAGTGGCAAGGTTTCGCTCTATGACCTCTTTACGGAGGAGGAACTGTATCAGAACTGGCTGAATGCCAACATCTCGTGGCAGATGGCTTACGGCAACTCGCCTTATACGGGCAATGTGCAGCCGTTCTCCCAGCGCAATCTCTTGAGAAACATTATCCAGAAGGCGGATAGCTGCATCGCCTTGCCGCATCCGGGAGCTACATTGAGATATGGACACGATACAATGGTTACTCCGCTTACCTGTTTGCTGGATTTGAATGGATATGGCGAAGAGATTAAGGATCCGGAGAAGATTGCTTCTCAATGGTGGGATTATAAGATTACTCCGATGGCTACGAATTTGCAGTTTGTTTTTTATAGAAACAAGGCGAATGATGTGCTGGTGAAGGTGCTTTTGAATGAAGATGAGGCTACTTTGCCTATCAAGAGCGATGTGGCACCTTATTACCACTGGAATGACTTTAAGGAATACTGCCTGAAAAAGCTGGCGGGGTATAAAAGGTAAAAATGAAGGCTACTGACTGCTGGGGGACAGGCGATGGAATCGCCTGGAACGGGGGCAGGCGGGGGACTGGCTTCTTTTTTGCTGAACGCAAAACGCTAAAGCGCGAAATGCAAATGGCTAGATAATAAAAAAAAGGGCTTAAGCTTTTTGGGCTTAAGCTTTTTTTTTATGATGGGCGCTTTCCTTGCGCTTTCTTTTTCGCTTTCTTAGCGCTTTTTATTGCTTCGATAACCAGTCTTTATCCTTCTGGTCTTCTTCGAAATCTTTTTCTGAGAAGAGGTTGGTCTGACCAGTCAGTTCGTCAATCACCTGTTGCTCGCTTTTGCCAGCATCTGGATCAAGGTTTTCACCTTCATTCTCTGAGTCAGAACCATCCGGTTCCTCATCATTATCCTCAGAAGGAGGTTCTGGGAATCGGGTTGGTCCCAGTTCCTCGATACTTTCAATCTTCCATGTCGTGAGGCGCTTACCCTTTGCCTTGAAACTCTTCTGCGCAATGAACTGCTCGGCATCGATTTCTTCGGCAGGACGGATGGTATCCACACCGCCATAAGTAACCTTGATGCGTGGATAAACCGTATCGGTAAGCAAGATGAGCTTGCAGTTAGGGTTCTCTCCCATGAAATTCTGATGGCGCTTGGTGGCATCCATCGTGAATCGCTTGATGTATGGATATCCCTGATTGTCGGCATCGTAGAGAATTGCTGTCCAGATCTTATGTTCATCCCATTTCTCTAAGCGGATGATGTTGTCCTCGTAGTGGTTGTTGACATCGAAATTGGTGATGTAGAATTCACCGTTGTCGAGTACTACCAAGATAGAATCATCATCATTGAATTCGCCCAGGAAGCGGCCGTTCTCATCGTAGTTGATGCGGTTTACGTCTGGGTCGAACCAAACCTTTCTGCCTCCTAACGTGCTGTGGCCGTGACTCTTCAGACCGATGCGGCGAATGGTGCGCTTGGTAAGGAGATTACCTTTGGCAGCACGCCCCTTGATCAGAATGTCTGAGAAATCCTTCTCCAGGAAGATGCTCTGGCGCTTCTTCGTCAGGTCTGGCTCCATCGTACACTTGATGATTTCAGCTTCTCCATTCGGGTTGGCGGTGAAATAGATAACGCGGCTGCCAGCTGTGCCCTGGGTGATGTCATACAACTTGTCGCGGGTCATGGCGGTTACATTGAATCGCTTGATGAAGTAATCGCCTTGTTTGCCGTCGCGGTAAACACAGTTGTAGATGGTGCGCTTGTCGTTCTTCTTGAATACCTGTACATGGAGGATATTCTTGCCAACGAATATTTTGTCGGCTACCTTGGTGACTTTAAACTTACCATCCTTATAAAAGATGATGATGTCATCGAGGTCGGAGCAGTTGCATACGAATTCATCCTTCTTCAAACCTGTACCAACGAATCCTTCCTGACGGTTGATATAGAGTTTCTGGTTAGCCTCTACCACCTTAGTCACCTCAATGGTATCAAAGTTTCTGATTTCTGTTTTGCGAGGATGGTTCTTTCCATACTTGCCCTTGAGATATTCAAACCAGTTGATGGTTACATCGGTCATGTGAGCCAGGTCGTTCTCAATCTCAGCAAGTTCAGCCTTAATCTTCATCAGCAGTTCGTCTGCCTTATCCTTATTATATTTAAGGATCCGCTGCATCTTGATTTCCAGAAGTTTGAGGATGTCCTCGCGGGTAATTTCCCGATGGAAGGCATATTCTACCATACCCTTACCGTCTACTTCGGCAGTAAAGAGTTTGTCTTTGAATGGTTCGAGTTTTGAGTCGATGAAGGCAACAACCTCATCCTGACTCTTACTCTGCTCAAACTTTCGCTCCTTGTAGATGCGTTCTTCGATGAAAATCCGTTCGAGAGAAGAGAAGAAGAGCTGTTCCTCCAATTCACCCTTTCTGATCATCAGTTCCTTGCGCAGCAATCCCATAGTGCGGTCTACGCTGTGGCGCAACACATCGCTGATGGTGAGGAATACAGGCTTGTTGTCTTCGATGACACAGCAGTTGGGCGAGATGTTGATTTCGCAATCGCTGAAAGCGTAGAGTGCATCCATCGTTTTATCTGATGAGGTTCCTGGTGCCAGATGCACAAGAATCTCAACATTTGCCGAAGTAACATCATCTACCTTGCGTGCCTTAATCTTACCCTTTTCTACCGCTTTGGTGATAGAATCGATGAGGCTGCCTGTAGTCTTGCTGAATGGTATCTCGCTGATAACGAGTGTCTTGTTGTCGAGCTTGTCTATCTTGGCTCTTACCTTCAATGCACCACCTCGCTGTCCATCATTGTATTTACTTACATCGATGGCACCGCCTGTAGGGAAGTCGGGATAGAGTTGGAATGGCTCGCCCTTGAGATAGTGGACGGCAGCATCGCAAATCTCATTGAAATTATGTGGCAAAACCTTACTGCTCAATCCCACGGCAATACCCTCGGCACCTTGTGCCAGGAGCAGCGGGAATTTGGCAGGGAGCGTGATAGGCTCCTTGTTTCTGCCATCATAAGAGAGTTGCCAGTCGGTGGTTTTAGGATTGAAAACCACATCGAGAGCAAACTTAGAGAGGCGTGCCTCGATATATCGGGGAGCAGCGGCACGGTCGCCCGTAAGAATGTTTCCCCAGTTACCCTGAGTATCGATGAGCAGGTCTTTCTGTCCCATCTGTACCAAAGCATCTCCGATAGACGCATCACCGTGAGGGTGAAACTGCATGGTATGTCCCACGATATTGGCAACCTTGTTGTATCTTCCGTCGTCCATGCGCTTCATAGAGTGGAGGATGCGTCGCTGTACCGGTTTCAAACCATCCTCAATATGAGGAACGGCACGTTCGAGGATAACATACGATGCATAGTCGAGGAACCAGTTCTGATACATTCCGCTGAGGTGATGTACAGCAGAAGCATCGAATCGGTTCACCGGCTTATAATCGGAATGTTTCTCGGTCGAAATCTCCTCGTTGTCATCTTCCGCAGCATTCTGTTCAGATTCTGCAGAAGAATTTTCCAAATTTGGCGATTTTTCCTCTTCAAGACCGTTTTTATCTTTAATTTCGTCGCTCATATATAGCTTTTAATACTTATTTTATTAATTTATGGCAAAAATACAACAATTTTTCGAGAAAAAAGAGTATCTTTGCCGAAAATTTGAAAAAAATAAGATTTAATCATGGCACAGGAAGATGTTTTTAAGAAAATTGTAAGCCATTGCAAGGAATATGGCTTCGTGTTCCCAAGTAGTGAAATTTATGATGGCTTGGCTGCCGTTTATGACTATGGTCAGAATGGTGTTGAGCTCAAAAACAATATCAAACAGTACTGGTGGCAGAGTATGGTATTGTTGCACGAGAACATTGTTGGTCTCGATGCAGCTATCTTCATGCACCCTACAGTATGGAAGGCATCTGGACACGTAGATGCTTTCAATGACCCATTGATTGATAACCGCGATTCAAAGAAGCGTTATCGTGCCGATGTGCTCATCGAGGATCACATGGCTAAGTATGAGGAGAAGATTGCCAAGGAGATTGCCAAGGCTAAGAAGCGTTTCGGCGATAGCTTTGATGAGGCTCAGTTCCGTGCAACTAATCCTCGCGTTCTGGAGAACCAGAAGAAGTTTGATGATCTCCATGCCCGCTATACTGAGGCTATGCAGGGGCCTAACCTGGAGATGCTGAAGCAGATTATCGAGGATGAGGGTATCGTCTGCCCTATCAGCGGTACCAAGAACTGGACTGATGTCCGTCAGTTCAACCTGATGTTCTCTACCCAGATGGGTGCTGCCAGCGATGCTACAAGCAAGGTATATCTCCGTCCTGAGACAGCTCAGGGTATCTTCGTAGATTATCTGAGCGTTCAGAAGACCGGCCGTATGAAGTTGCCATTCGGTATCTGTCAGATTGGTAAGGCTTTCCGTAACGAGGTTGTAGCCCGTCAGTTCGTATTCCGTATGCGTGAGTTCGAGCAGATGGAGATGCAGTTCTTCTGCCAGCCTGGTACTGAGATGAAGTGGTTTGAATATTGGAAGAAGGTTCGTCTGGCTTGGCACGAGGCTCTCGGTATGGGTAATGAGAACTACCGTTATCACGATCACGAGAAACTGGCTCACTATGCCAATGCTGCTACCGACATCGAGTTTAAGATGCCATTCGGCTTCAAGGAGGTAGAGGGTATCCACAGCCGTACCAATTTTGACCTTTCTCAGCACGAGAAGTACAGCGGCCGTTCTATCAAGTACTTCGATCCAGAGAAGAACGAGAGCTATGTACCTTACGATGTAGAGACATCTATCGGTGTAGACCGTATGTTCCTCAGCGTAATGTGCCACTCTTACTGCGAGGAGAAGCTGGAGAATGGCGAGACACGTGTTGTTTTGCGTTTGCCAGAGGCTTTGGCACCTGTTAAGTGTGCTGTGTTCCCATTGGATAAGAAGTATGGTTTGCCAGAGTTGGCACACGAAATCGTTGACGAACTGAAGTTCCACTTCAATACTCACTATGGCGATCCTAAGGATTCTATCGGTAAGCGTTATCGCCGTCAGGATGCTATCGGTACTCCATTCTGTATCACCGTAGACCACGAGACTCCAAACGATCATAAGGTAACTCTGCGTTATCGTGATACCATGGAGCAGGAGCGCGTAGCTATCTCTGATCTTCGCAGCATCATCGAGGAGCGCGTAAGCATCACTAGCGTATTGAAGAAGCTTGGCAAGGAAATCAAGAACTTCTAATTAATCAAATATATCTAGATGAATCTTAAGAGTTTGAAATATTTCTTCTTCCTCATGATGGCAGTGATCACACTGTCATCATGTAGCGAAGATGATGATAATGTCTCGGAATATGCCAACTGGCAGGAGCGTAACGAGCAGGCTTTTGCCGATACATTGGCTTATGCCAGAAAGATGGGTAAAGCTAACGGCTGGTACGTTTATAAGAACTGGACGTTCGAAAACCAGACTCCGACGAACAAAGATCAGAATGGTAATTTAGTGACCCTTCCTTATAAGGATTGCGATAATATCATCGTTCATGTTCTGAAGGAGGGAGAGGGTACAACTTCTCCGATCCTTACCGATTCGGTACAGGTGAGCTATCGTGGCCGTTTCATTCCTACTGATAATTATAAGGAAGGTTACGTCTTCGACCAGAGTTTTACGGGTACTTTTGATGCTGCTACAGCTAATCCTATCCGTAGTGTGGCCGGTGGATTTATCGATGGCTTTACCACCGCATTGCTCAAGATGCATCCGGGCGACCATTGGCAGGTGTTCATTCCATACCAGCTGGCTTATGGCGAGAGCGGTAATTCTTCAATCCAAGGCTATTCAATGCTCCGTTTTGAGATGGTGCTCAAGAGTTATAAGAGAGCTTCTGGCAAGAAGTGGATTACTAAATAATAAGAATAAAGATTTAGAGAAAAGTATGTGCATATGTTTGAAATGATATATGCACATATTTTTTTGTATGAGCGATATACGAGAAATTAATTTATGCTTTATAGCAAGAAGACAGATTATTTGATGGAGTCGATTCGCCTGGGTAGGGAGATGGATCGGTGCGAGAAACTCAATCTTATTGTAGGGTTGAGTATACCTTCTATGCTGGCTCAGATTTCTACGGTGATGATGTTCTTCATTGATGCTTCTATGGTGGGGCATCTGGGAGCAGAGGCTTCTGCCAGTATCGGATTGATAGAGTCAACTACCTGGCTTATAGGTAGCTTGCTCAGTGCAGCTGCTACTGGCTTTTCTGTACAGGTAGCTCATTTTATCGGAGCTAATGATTTTGCAAATGCCCGTCAGGTGTTTCGTCATGCGCTGATTTGCGGTGTGGCGTTCAGCATTTTTGTTTCTCTTCTCTGTGTCGGCATTCATGCTTATCTGCCTTATTGGCTGGGTGGAGGTGCTGATATAGCCACCAATTCCTCTCGCTATTTTCTGATATACGGTCTGGTACTTCCATTCGTTTTCCTTTATCATATATCCGAGATGATGCTGAAATCTGCGGGCAATATGCATACGCCTAGTGTGATGGCTGTATTGATCTGCATCTGCGATGTGATATTCAATTACCTGTTTATCTATATCCTGAAGTTGGGTGTTGTGGGGGCTGCCTTAGGAACGGCGATGGCTTATGTCTGCATCTCTCTGCCTAATCTTTATCTTGCTGGTTTCAAGAATAAAATACTGAATCTCCGTCAGGACCATGTCCGTTTCCGTTGGGTCAGGTCGTATGTTCATAATGCCTGTAAAATCAGCATTCCGATAGCCATACAGAACATATTGATGAGCGGGGCGCAGATAGTGAGTACCATGATTGTGGCACCTCTTGGCAATATAGCCATTGCTTCCCATTCTTTTGCTATTACGGCAGAGAGTCTTTGCTATATGCCGGGTTATGGTATTGGTGATGCGGCTACTACTCTGGTGGGACAGACGCATGGAGCAGGGCGAGTAGGTTTGTGCAAGAATTTTGCTTATATGACAGTAGGACTTGGAATGGCTGTGATGGCTGTGATGGGAGTGGTGATGTATGTCTTTGCTCCTGAGATGATTGGCGTTCTTTCTCCGGTAGAAAGCATCCGTGAGATGGGTACCATCTGTTTGCGCATCGAGGCTTTTGCTGAACCATTCTTTGCAGCTAGCATCGTGACCTACTGTGTTTGTGTAGGAGCGGGCGATACCAGGAAACCGGCGATGATCAATCTCGGTACCATGTGGCTGGTGCGCCTCACTCTGGCTTATGCGCTTTCCAAGAGCTATGGCTTGGAGGGAGTATGGATAGCGATGGCTATCGAACTCACATTCAGGGGAATCCTCTTCCTTATCCGCCTCTTCCGAGGTTCATGGATGAAGAGTTTTCATGTAGGTTAGGATTGGTTTTCTGCCTCCAATGTTAGTTTTAGGTTAAGATTTGCATACATCGGGAAGATATTCTCTAAAATGTTTGCAAATCTTTTTTATTTTTCTTAATTTTGCATCGCAGACAGTAACCATGTCACAGGTTTTGCCGTTATATATAGGTGAACTTGTTAAGTAGCATGATATATATAATAAGGTATATAGAAAGAATGATATAGAAAACAATAAATATATAAATAATTAAAATCAGATGAAACTAAGAAAGATTTTTGCAGCAGTTGTGCTGTTCCTTTCTGCAGGTACAGCGATGGCACAGCAGATGCCAGCTATTCCGGTAGACAAGAATGTGAAGATAGGTCGTCTTGATAATGGATTGACTTACTACATTCGTCACAACAGTTATCCTGAGAATGTGGCCAGTTTCTACATCGCTCAGAAAGTGGGTTCTATCAATGAGAATGATGACCAGCGCGGTTTGGCTCACCTCTTGGAGCACCTTGCCTTCAACGGTACCGATCACTTCAAAGGTAATTCCCTCCAGGATTACCTGCAGAGCATCGGAGTGGAGTATGGTAGAAATCTCAATGCTTATACCAGCGTAGAGAAAACCGTATATTACTTCACCGATGTACCTACTACCCGCCCTACAGCCGTAGATTCATGCATGCTCATCCTCAAGGATTGGAGCAACGGTATCTCTCTTACCAAGGAAGCCATCAATGACGAGCGCGATGTGGTACACAATGAGTACCGTATGCGCATTGTAGGTCAGCAGCGCATGATAGAGCGTTCACTTCCTAAGCTCTATCAGGGCGAAAAGTATGGCTACCGTTTCCCTATCGGTTTGATGAGCGTTATTGATGGTTGTAAGCCAGAAACTCTCCGTGCTTACTACCGCAAATGGTATCGTCCAGACAATCAGGCTATTATCATCGTGGGTGATGTAGATGTAAATCATATCGAAGCTAAGATTAAGGAACTCTTCTCAGGTATCAAGGTACCTAAGAATGCCGCTAAGATAGAGAAGGTAGAAGTATCTGATAATGATTCTGCCATCTATGTTATCGACAAGGATAAGGAGCAGCAGGTTGATCTCTTCCAGATTTATATGAAGCACAATGCTGTGCCAGATTCTCTGAAGGGCAATATGAGCTATCTCCTGAAGGGATACATGGATAACGTGATTTCTTCAATGATGGCTGCCCGTTATGCTGAGAAGGCATTGGAGCCAGACTGTCCATATCTCCAGGCAAGTGCCGGTGATGGTTCATACCTGATTTCAAGCACTAAGGATGCTTTCACCCTTACCGGTGTGGCTAAGCCAGGAAAGATTAAGGAGGCTTATGCTGCTGTTCTCCGCGAGGCACAGCGTATGCATGAGTTCGGTTTCACAGCTACTGAGTATCAGCGTGCCAAGGATGAATTCATGAGCCAGGTTGACAAGGCGCTTGCCAACAAGGATAAGATGAAGAACGAGCAGTTTACCACCCAGTATGTGGATAACTTCATTTCTAACGAGCCTATTCCGTCAGTAGAAGAGGAGAGCCAGATCTGGAAGATGGTAGTTCCAAACTTGCCTCTTGAGGTTATCAACAGCTATGCCAAGCAGTTGGTTTGCCAGAGCGATACCAACCTTGTATCATTGGTAATGATGCGCGAGCAGGCTGGTGCCGTTTATCCTACCGAGCAGGAACTCTCTGCCATCGTAAAGCAGGTACGTGCTGAAAAGCTCGAGGCTTATGTGGATAATGTTAAGCAGGAACCTCTCATCGCTCAGGCTCCTAAGGCTGGTAAGATTAAGAAGACTGTTGAGAACAAGAAGTTGGGCTTCAAGGAGTTGACTCTTTCTAATGGCGCTAAGGTGGTATTGAAGAAGACCGATTTCAAGGACAATGAGATTGCTTTCGCAGCGTCAGCCAATGTGGGCTATTCTACTTTCGGCAAGGAAGACTTCCTGAATGCTGCATTTGCAGCAGATGTGCTCGATGCTAGTGGTCTTGGCGATTTCTCAAGCAATGATCTTGATAAGGCTTTGGCAGGTAAGCAGGTTGGCGTTTCGTTCAGCTTGAGTCCTTTCAATCATGGTTTGAAGGGTAATTCTACTCCTAAGGACATCGAAACCCTGATGCAGCTCATCTATCTCAAGATGACCGCAGTAAGCAAGGACCAGAAGAGCTTCGACAATATGAAGAGTATGGTGGCTACTGTTCTTGCCAACAAGAGCAACAACCCAAACCTCGTATATCAGGATTCTGTTCAGAGCACTCTCTATTTGGGTAGCAAACTTGCCCGTGTGCCAGAGGCAAGCGATATAAAGGATATCAACTACGACCGTATCCTGGAGATTGGTAAGCAGTTCTACGGCAATGCCAAGGACTTCACCTTCTATTTCGTAGGTAACTATGATGAGAAGACTCTCCTCCCACTCATCGAGCAATATATTGCCAGTCTGCCAAACAATGGCTTCAAGCTGAAGAACAAGCAGATTCCTTATGCTAAGGGTAAGGTAAGCAATGTCTTTACCAAGGCAATGGAGAATCCACAGAACCAGGCAACAGAGATCTGGTATACCAAGGCGCCATTCACCTTGAAGAATTCTGTTCTTGCTGATGTTTCTGCCCGTTTGCTGGAGATGAAGTATTTGCGTACTATCCGTGAGGAACTCAGCGCTGCTTATCATGCAGGAGCAAACTATGGTTTGCTTCGCGATTATGATAACAAGGCTGCCATCTCTATTTCAGCCGTGGCTCAGTTGAACCCAGAGAAGTCGGATATCGCTATTCCTTACTTCTTCAAGGGTATGGAAGAGACCGTAGCCCAGCCAAATGCAGAAGACCTTCTGAAGGTGAAGGAGATTCTCCTGAAGCAGGCTGCTGTTAGCGAAAAAACCAATGGTTATTGGCTTGGTGCGTTGAGCACATACGAGCGTATGGGTGTTGATACTCATAGCGATTACAAGGAGATGGTGAAGAATCTGAAGGCATCTGAGATTTCAGACTTCCTGAAGAATGTCATCTTGAAGAGTGGTAATCACTTCGAGATCATCATGAAGGCAGTGAAGAACGAGAAGTAAAATCTCGGACTTGATATAATAAACTTGAATAATAAACGAAAAAATCCCGTTGTACAAGCCAGATGGCTGACAACGGGATTTTTACGTTTTTTTCTTTTCCCAAAATTTCTGAAACTCATCATTTAAGAGTCGTTCCGAAAAATCTCTCTTTTAAAAGAAAGGATGCGTCCTTATAAGAACTTCATCTTTTCCTCCTTTTACATCGTGTCTTTGAAGAGGATTAACCTCTTCTCTTTGCCTTAGAAGCAAGAGCCTCACGGCGATCCTGAAGAATCTTTTGGCATCTATCGATAGCCTGATTCTGATTTTCTGAATTTACCTTAATTAAATCATTCATAACCTATTGATATTTGTTAACCGCTTGCAAAGGTAGGGGTTTTCTACCTATTTTTAGGTACAAAATGCAAGAAAATGCGTGTTTTATTCGCTATTTTTTGATGTATGTCAAAAAAAAGTGCAAACGTTTGAACAGTTTTCCCCCTTTAGAATGATAATTGGTATTTCCTGAACGATTTTTTCATTATCTTTTAAACGAATTGTCATCGCAATCGTCTATACTAACGTAAAAAGAGTAGAAATGATGAGTTTTTAGGGAGATTCATACGCGAAATAGGGATTTCTCTTATCGTATTTCCGATTTTTTTTGCGAACTTTGCACCCGAAAGAACAATAGGAAGTATTGGGTATTATAAATAAGAGTGATAAAATAAATATATAGAAAGCAATGAAAAAGGTATTTCTTTTGGCTGCCCTCGTGCTCGCATGCACAGCTGGCAGCAACGCAAGCGCTATGAACGAGGCAGCGCTCAATGCCTCAATGTCTGAGATGATGCCGGTTAAGAAAACGGCTAAGAAGACAACAAAAAAGACTTCTAAGAAGACTACGACCAAGAAGACTTCTACAAAGAAAACAACTTCTGCAGCATCTAGCACTACAGCAGCAACAACTACAACTTCTGCAACAACAACTTCTGCAACAACCAGCAATGCCGCTACATCTACCAGTGCAACCAGCAATGCAGGCTCAGCCGTTGCAGGTATCTTGGGTGCTGTACTGGGCGGAAACTCTAACAGCAGCAGTTCTGCAGGTAGCAGCATTATCAATGGCATCCTGAATAATGTAATCGGTTCAGGTACCTTCAGCAAGCAGGATCTCTGTGCCCATACCTGGAAGTACAGCAAGCCGGGATGCGCCTTTACTTCTGAGAATCTCCTGGCAAAGGCTGGCGGTGAGATTGCTGCCAACAAGGTAGAGGAGAAGTTGGGTGAGTATTACAGCAAGTTTGGCTTCAGTAGTTCAAACACCTATTTCACCTTCAAAACTGATGGAACTTTCGCAGCCAAGATAGATGGCAAGTCATGGCAGGGCAATTATACTTTTGATGAGAAGACTCATGCCATTCAGATGAAGGGCTTGCTCTTGAGTATGTCGGGTTATGCTACGAAGACTACCAACGGCATCAGCCTGCTCTTCGACCAGAAGAAGTTGCTCAACCTCATCAAGACCATGGGTGCCCTCAAGGGCAGTTCTACCCTCAGCGCTATCGGTACTATCGCCAATAATTACGATGGTATGCGTGTAGGTTTCGAGATGACTAAGTAATCCTGAAGGATAGAATTCATTACTGAGCCTTCTGTTGGAGTGGGCTCAGTAGATGATAATCGCCCTGTAAGAAGTAAAGCATCTTTCAAGCTATGCTTTGCTCTTTACAGGGCGATTTTTCTTGTTTATTTCACGTTCAGTTTCATTGTCTTTACATCCTTGCTGTTGGTTCCTATCATAATCTGGAAGTCGCCTGGTTCTATCACGTGCTTCAGATCTGCGTTGTAGAACTTGAGCATATCTGGGGTGATATCAAAGCTTACCTCCTTGCTTTCACCTACTGCCAGATGGATGCGCTGGAAACCTTTCAGTTCCTTTACAGGGCGGGAGATGCTGGCTACCATGTCACGGATGTAGAGCTGCACAATCTCGTCGGCATCGCGGGAGCCATTGTTCTTAACGGTGACGCTAGCTGTAATCTTCTTGCCATCCTGCCATTCGGTAGCCTCCTCATTGCTGATGCCGGCCTCCTGGCTGCTCAGGCGGAAGTTGCTGTATGAAAAGTAGGTGTAGCTCAAACCGTAACCGAAAGGATAGAGCGGACCATTGCTTACATCCAGACAGTTGCTGGCAAACTTGGCAAACTTCTCATTATCGTCTGCTACAGGGCGGCCGGTGTTCTGATGGTTGTAGTAGAGAGGCTCCTGACCGGTAGTCTTAGGCATCGAAGTGGTGAGCTTACCCGATGGCGATTTGTCGCCAAAGATGACATCGCAGAGTGCATCGCCCATCTCTGAACCTCCAAACCATACATTCATGATGGCTGGTACATGGGCTTTCTCCCAAGTAAGAACCGTAGGACGGCCTGCAAAGTTGAGGAGCACTACAGGCTTGCCCGTCTTCAGGAGTTCGGCAAGCAGTTCGCGCTGTACGTCCGGCATCTCCAAGTTGGTACGGCTACCGCATTCGCCGCTCATCTCGGCACTTTCGCCCATAGCACATACTATCACGTCGGCCTCTTTGGCTATCTTCAGCGCTTCAGCCTTCATCTCAGTCTCGTTGCCCCAGTTGATTGGCTTGCCGAATTCGCCGTTTTGCTGCAGCTCCTTATTGCGCCAGATATTGCTTCCCTGGGCATATAATAAGGTGGCTTTTCCGGCAAGTGCATGCTCCATTGCCTCCTTGATGGTGGTATATTTAGATGGTTCCTGAGCCACGCTCCATGTGCCGGCTATGTTGTTTCGGGTGTCGGCAAGCGGACCTATCAGGGCTATCTTTCCTTCCTTCTTCAGTGGCAGGATATTGCCTTCGTTCTTCAGAAGCACGAAGGTCTCTGCTGCTACATCGCGGGCTGCCTGACGGTTCTCTGCGGTATAAATCTCGCTCTTGCTGCGCTTGGCGTTGCAGTAGCGGTAAGGGTCGCTGAACAGGCCCAGTTTATATTTCGCTTCCAGGATGCGGCGGCAGGCGATGTTCACATCCTCCTCGCTCACCTTTCCTTCTGCTATGCTCTTAGCCAGATGCTTTACGAAGGCGTTGGAGCACATGTCCATGTCGGTACCCGCCTTCAGCGCCTGTTCTGAAGCCTCCTTGATGTCTTTTGCCGTTCCGTGCTGCAGAATCTCGGCGATAGAAGCGTAATCGGTGACCACGAAACCGTTGAATCCCCACTGCTTTCTCAAGACATCGGTCATCATCCATTTGTTGGCTGTAGCAGGTATGTAGTCGATGAGATTGAATGAAGACATCACGCTGCCTACGCCAGCCTTCACCACTGCCTCGTAAGGTGGCAGATACTGGTTCATCATGCGCACGCGGCTCATATCTACCGTGTTATATTCCTTTCCGCTCTCAACGCCTCCGTACAGGGCAAAATGCTTCAGACAGGCCATGATGCGGTTGGCTCTCAGAATCTCTTCTGTGCGCATATCCACGCCCTGGTAGCCCTGAGTCATCGCTGCTCCCATCACGCCGCTCAGATAAGGATCCTCGCCATTTCCTTCGCTTATTCGTCCCCAGCGGGCATCGAGCGCAATGTCTACCATAGGAGAGAAAGTCCAGTTGATGCCGTCGGCACTTGCTTCCTTGGCTGATACTTCGCCTACCTTCTTCATCGCCTCGGTATCCCATGAGCAGGAGAGGGCGAGAGGGATAGGGAACATCGTTTCGTAACCATGAATCACGTCCATACCTACGAGCAGCGGGATGCCCAGACGGCTGTTCTTGATGGCGATTTCCTGCAGAGCCTTGATCTTGTTGAGCCCTTTGATATTGAAAACTCCGCCCATGTTGCCCTGGGCGATATCGCTGCCTACCTGAGTATCAAGTGCGCCGCCGGTGGTGATGTCGCCAGCTACCATCAGGTTCAGCTGACCAATCTTCTCCTGTAGCGTCATCTTCGCCATCAGTTGGTCGATATACTCCTTCATGGGTAGAATCTTGCCTTTCTTGGTTGTGGCAGTTACTTTTTTCTTAGGGGCTGCGGTATGGGCGAAAGCAGGTGCTGCCATAGAACCAGCCAAAAGAAATGTGAGTGATAAAAGTGCTGTTCTCATTGTTTATTATGTTAATTGTTATTTTTATGTTTATCTTTTGCAAAGATAATAAAAAAGATGATACGATGCGCGATAGAAATGTTAAAATGTGGATGAATTTTTCTTTTTTAGATAGAAATGTATCTGATAATGAGATGGATAAGAAAAATGGAGAATATATAAAAAGTGGATGCGGCATAGACGAAAAATGCGAAGAAATCTATATTTCTTCTATATTAGTTTTTGTCGTTTCCGATTTTTTTATTACTTTTGCACGTGAAACCTCATGAAAATAAATCAATCTTAAACGGAATCAAGTTGATGTATCGCATAAATGAATTATGGGGAAAGGCATTCTTCTTCCTGCTCTTTGTCTTGATGCCTCTTTCTCTTGCAGCAAAAACAACAGATAATATAGAGCAACTTTTTCAGAGTCTGGACAACGCCATTGCCCATTCGGCTGATTATGTGAAGGTACGTGAAGCCCGAATTCGCGATTGGGAGCAGAAATTGAAGACCGCCAGGCGCTTAAGCAGTAAGTATGATGTCTGCTTTGCGCTCTTTGAGGAATACCGCTCCTACAAGAACGACATGGCGCTGAAATACATCAACCAGTGTATGGAACTTGCCATCAGAATGGGCGATAAAAAGAAGGTGGGGAATGCCAAGGCGCTGCTTGCTTTCCAGGAATCTACCACGGGCGATTATGCCGAATCGTACGACCTGCTGAAGTCTGTCAATATCGCTGATCTTGATGCTGAGGGCAAACGCAACTACCTCTGGGCTTGCCAGCACCTGTATGGCGAGATGGCATATTATTCCAACGTTCCTTCCTTGAAGAAATATTATGCCGGCAAGCGTAATGCCTATCAGGCTGCAATAGACAGCACATTCAGCCATGATGATGACCTTTATCTGCAGATGCAGGAGGTGAGGGCACGCGATGCAGGCAATATGAAGGAGGCTTTGCGATTGAGCGATAAGCGGCTGGCGATGACGAAACCGGGCACCCATCAGTATGCCATTGTACAGTTTTATCGCGGCTTGACCTACAATCAGTTTGGCGATGAAGAGCAGTTTCTCAGCTGCCTCTTGCGTTCTGCTATCTGCGATGTCCAGTTGGCTGTGATGGACCAGGGTTCTCTCTGGGAAGTTGCCAATCTTCTCAACGCCGACCCGGGCGAGCAGAAGCGCTCTCACGAGTATATCAAGTTTGCCTGGAAGTCGGCTACCGTTTTCAATACGCCTATCCGCAGCCGCCAGATCATGCCTGTGCTCACGCAGATTGAGGAGGGATATCAGAAAGAGCTTTCTTCGAGCAACCAGCATCTGCGGCTCATGGTAGCGTTTTCTGTCCTGCTTCTCTTTGTGGTTATGCTCTTGCTCTACTATGTCAACAAGCAGCGCAAGCGCATTGCTGCAGCCCATCATAAGCTGAAGGAAACCAACCATGCCTTGCAGTTGGCAAATGAGCGTCTTAACGAGATGAACCAGTCGCTCAACGAGATGAACCAGTCACTCAATGAGAGTAACAAGATGAAGGAAGTATATATTGGTCGATTCCTGCGCCTTTGTGCCATCTATGTCGACAAGATAGAGACCATGCGCAAGCGAGTAGTGAAACTGGTGAAGGCAAGAGAACTCAACAAGTTGCTGGAGCAGATGCAGGCTGGCGAGGCCTACATGGGCGAGCTGTATGAGTATTTCGATTCCGCCTTCCTGAAGCTCTTCCCTGACTTTGTTGAGGAGTTCAATGCCCTCTTGAGGCCTGAAGAGCGTATCGTGCTCGAAGATGACAGCCGTCTTTCTACCACCCTCCGTATCTTTGCCCTTATCCGTCTGGGCATCGAGGACAGTTCTAAGATTGCCGAGTTCCTTCACTATTCTGTGAACACTATCTATAATTATCGTGCCAAAATCAAGAATAGTGCCATCTGTGACAGGGAAGAGTTCGAGCAGCGTGTGAAGCAGATTGGCATGAAATAAGCCTTTCTGGGCGTATGGGTAAAACTTCCGATAATCAGGGCGTTGACTATTTTCTGGGAAAGAGTAAATGCTTCGGGCACCCATGTACGGCGTTTTGCCGTATTATATGGGTTAACTAACCGATAATCAGCGTGTTGATTGTTTTTGCGGAAAGAGTAAATGCTTCAGGTACCCATGCATCGCGTTTCGCGATGTATGGGTAGTCATTTGATAATCAAAATATTGATGTTTGTGTATCCCCGTTTCTACGAGTTTGTCGATAGGATGAAAAGTAGGGGAATACAATAAAAGTTTGACGTCGCGTTTTACGACGTCAAGCTTTTATGCGTTATATTTATTTCTTCCCTCCGTTCAATTTCTCAAAATCGAATCATTCTTTTAAAAGAGCTCGAAGGCTTTCTTGAGCTTCAGGTTATCGGCTGCATTACCAACAAGAGCCTCAAACTTTCCGGCTTCAGCCTTCCAGGATGAAGATGCCTCATCGTAGAAACTGAGGGCCTCTTTGCTGATGGTGATGCTGATATCCTTGCTCTCACCTGGCTGGAGATAAACCTTCTGGAATCCCTTCAGCTCCTTCTGAGGGCGGTCTACTGATGCCTTGACATCGTGGATGTAGAGCTGAACCGTCTCGGCTCCGGCACGCTTTCCGGTATTCTTTACGTTTACGGTAAAGGTGATTGTGCCGTCCTGCTTCATCTGCGCCTTGTCGCTGCGGAGATTAGAGATGGCAAACTGGGTGTAGCTCAAGCCGTGACCGAATGCAAAGGTAGGCTTGATGCGCTCCTTATCGGTCCAGCGGTAACCTACATAGATGCCTTCCTTATATTCCTCATCAATGATGTTGCCCTTCGTGCTGGCTCCACCTTCCTGACGCCAGGTTCCCGGATAGGTATTGAGTGCATGAGCACCTGTTTCCTTCAGCGAGTTGACCCATGTAAACGGCAACTTGCCGCTAGGGTTGGCATCGCCTGTAAGGATGCTTGCCAGGGCTTCGCCGCTCTCCGAACCGATGAACCAGCCCTGTACGATGCCGGCAACCTTAGCCTTCCAAGGCATCGCTACCGCATTGCCCGAGATGTTGACATAAACGAAGTTTCTGTTTGCCTTAGCCAAAGCCTCGATCAGCTTATCCTGATGGTATGGCAACTCATAATGCTTGCGGTCGTGACCCTCACAGTCCTGGAAATCGCTCTTGTTCAGACCACCAAACATGATGACATAGTCGGCAGTCTTGGCTTTCTCTACGGCTTCGGCTATCAGTTCAGCCTCGCTGCGCTTGTCTTCCAGGTTCTGACCGGTTGTAACGCCATTGTAGTTGCCCGTTACATCGCCCACATATCCGCGGGCATAATCTACCTCGATGCCGTCCTTGCCCAAGCGCGTCTTCAGGCCATCGAGAGGCGAAATCTCGCGCTGTACCTTGAGCGAAGAAGAGCCTCCGCCTACGGTCATCATCTTGATGGCATTCTCGCCCACTACCAGCACGCGCTTAGCCTTCTGGGTGTTGATAGGGAGCACATTGTTCCTGTTCTGGAGCAATACGATGCCTTCCTCAGCAATCTGTCTGGCTGCTGCATAATGGCTCTCGGAACAGAGGAAACCATGAGGGCGGTTCGGATTCATCGTGGTGCGATAGAAGAGGCGCAATACGCGGCGCACCTTGTCGTCCAGCTCCTTCTGGGTGAACTTTCCTTCCTGTATGGCCTTCATGTAAGGCATGGAGAGATAATAGTTGTCGTAGGCATTGGTAGCGCCCATCGTAAGACCGTCTGTCCAGGTGCCGAACTCCATATCCAGCCCGTTCTTTACAGACTGCTCCAGGTCGTGGGCACCGCCCCAGTCGCTTACCACGACACCATCATACTTCCAGTCGCCCTTCAGAATCTTGTTCAGGGTCCACTGGTTGTGGCAGTTGTGCTCATTCTTATATAGGTTGTAGGCTCCCATGATACCCCATGTCTTACCCTTCTCAACAGCCGCCTTGAAGGCAGGGAGATAGATTTCGTGGAGAGCACGGTCGCTGACAATTACGTTGACCTGATGGCGGTATTCCTCGTCGTTATTCAGGCAATAGTGCTTTACGCAGGCTGATACGCCCTTAGACTGCAATCCCTGGATATACGGCACCACCATGATGCTTGCCAGGAACGGATCTTCGCCCATATATTCGAAGTTGCGGCCGTTGAGAGGCGTGCGGTAGATGTTGACGCCAGGACCCAGAATCATGTCCTTGCCGCGATACAGGGCTTCTTCGCCCAATGCTTCGCCATAGATGCGGCTCATCTGCGGATTCCATGATGCGGCAAGACAGGTGAGGGCAGGGAAGGCTACACAGGAGTCGTTGGTCTGGCCAGCCTGTTCCCACTCATCCCACAATACGTCAGGACGCACTCCGTGAGGTCCGTCATCCGTCCAGAAGTCAGGAAATCCCAAGCGTGGTACACCGGCTGATGAAAACTTGCTCTGAGCATGGATGATGCGTATCTTCTCTGCCAGCGTCATGCGGGAGATGGCATCATCGATGCGCTGCTCTACCGGCTTGGTCTGGTCGAGATAGGCTGGCAATTGTCTGGTAGTCTGCTGTGCCTGAGATGGAGCGATGGCTGCAACCGACAGGACACATGATAAAATGAACTGTTTCATAAGTATGAATATTTATTATGGTTTGTTTATTTCTTGCAGTTGTTTGTTTTGCACACCGCCTCTCACGTTTTTTTGTGCGTTTAAGCGTATATGCTCATTCATCTGCAAAATTACTAAATAAATAATGAAAAAATGACGGGTGATAAGTGAAAAGTGGATGGGTGTAAAAATAGAACTTTTGTAAACCGCTGATAGTTAGGGAAATAAATGTGTTGTAGTGCGAATGAAAAGTGGCAGAGTGTGAACACTGAAAAATACTGATGTAACTCTTCTTAACGCATTTTTCTTTTGTTCCAATTTCGCTTTTTATTGTCTTTTTCTGCTTTTCTTGCTTACAATTTGCTCATTTCGAATAAAAGTTATAATTTTGCAGTTGAATTTCAAAAATCAGGAAAATAGAATGAAACAGAATAATAGTAATTTATTATATCATCTTGTGGCTTTTGTCACCGTAGCCATCTGGGGAACCACCTTTGTATCTACCAAGGTACTGATGCTGAACGGACTTTCGCCAGCACAGATCTTTACGCTCCGTTTCAGTATCGCATACATTATGATGCTGATGGTGAATCATAAGCGGATGTTTGCTGATAGCTGGAAAGATGAGTTTAAAATGGCGATGCTGGGTATTACGGGCGGTTCACTCTATTTCCTGAGCGAGAACGAGGCGATGAATTATACCACAACAACCAATACTTCGCTCATCGTATGCTCCTGTCCGCTCTTTGCTACCTTGCTGGTACGTCTGGTTTATCGCCATTCTTCGCGTATCAACATGATACAGCTGTTGGGCTCTCTGCTTGCTTTTGTAGGTATGATTATCGTGGTGCTGAATGGCAGATTCGTGCTGCATCTGTCGCCTGTAGGTGATGCCTTGGCTTTTACGGCATGTATGAGCTGGGCTGTCTATTCGCTCCTGATGAAATCGGTATCGGGCGATTATGGCGCAGCTTTTATTACCCGCAAGGTCTTCTTCTATGGTGTGCTTACTATCTTGCCTTATTATCTTATCATCCCTGGTTGGCCGTCATGGGATGTGTTTATGAAGCCTCAGGTGGTGGGTAATCTCTTGTTCCTGGGCTGTTTGGCATCCATGATATGTTTCCTTACCTGGAACTGGTGTATCTCTAAGTTGGGTGCCGTAAAAGCTACCAACTGGGTTTATTTCAATCCTATCACCACGATGATTTTCGCCTCTCTGGTATTAGACGAAAAGATAACTCCTTACTTCCTGGCAGGTGCCTGCTGCATTCTGGCAGGTATGTATATTGCGGATAGAATGACGAAGTCGGAATAAAAAATGACGAAGGAGGAATAAAAAGAGGGTGTGTCATAAGTCACATCCCATACGCCCTGAAAGTTCAGTTATATAATATTTGTTTAGGTTTTTATTAGGCGTTCTGCCGGATTTACTGTCCGGCGGAGCGTTATGGAGATTTCTTATTCTTCGATGACTGAAATCTGCATAGAAACATCCTCTTTTGGGCGATCGCCACGCAATGTTTCGCAGTTCTGAATCTTTTCTACGATGTCAAGTCCTTCCTCTACTTCACCGAAAACGGTGTATTGGTTATCGAGGAAAGGTGTTCCGCCTACTTCAGTGTAAGCCTTCTGCTGCTCTTCGGTAAACTTAGGATAGCCCTGCTCCTTGCAGCGCTTATTGGTTTCATCCACCAGTTCGTCCTGGAGTTTCATCAGCCCCTCACGGTCGCGGTTGCGGCGGAAGTTCATGATTTCATCATGATGTTCTTTGGCAAGCTGGTTGAAGATGTTCTGTTCCATCTGCATGCCCATCTGCTTTTCCATCTGCTTCAGTTCATTCTGCTTGTAGGTCTTTCCCCATACAATATAGAACTGGCTACCGCTGCTCTCTCGTTCTGGGTTTACCTCATCTCCCAAACGGGCTGCGCTCAAGGCACCACGCTTGTGGAAAAGTTGTGGATAAACGAACTCGGCAGGGATGGTATAGTCAGGACCACCAGTGCCCAGCATCTTGCCTTTAGGAGCGCCTTTGCTGTCTGGATCGCCGCCTTGAATCATAAAATCCTTGATGACACGATGGAAGAGAGTGCCATCGAAATATCCCTCCTTTGCCAACTTCAAGAAGTTGTCACGATGCTGAGGTGTCTCGTCGTAGAGGCGCACCTTGATGTCGCCCTCTGATGTCTTTATCAATACTTTAGCCATAATAATTTATAATCAGTATATTTTTTTTAATCGGTATATGTCGTAATCAGTATATGTCGTAATCAGTATGTTCTTTTTACTTTTTTACCATTTTACTTTTCGTAATACTCATTCCACTCCTTCATAGCCTCCTGCCAGTCGGTCTGTTCACCGCTGGCTACGGCTTCCTTCTGTCTCTCTGCCTCGTCGCGAGCCTTATCTCGGGCACGTTTTGCCTTCATTGCCTCTATGGTGGCATCGTCGAGAATCTGAATGGCGCCACGCTTGATGGCTGCCTGCAACTCCTCTTCTCCGAAAGCCTTGCCAGGCTCATTGAAGTCAGAGATATTAAATTCATAATCCACACGAAGGTCGTGGCGTATCATTTTCTGTTGTAAACGGTTGCCTGCGTTCTTGAGTCGCAGCAACTTGCCGATTTCCTTGATTTCTCCTGCTGAGTATTTGTTTCTTCCCATTAATATGATTTGATATTATTATTTTTGCGTGCAAAATTAAGCATAATCCTCGATAAAACCAAGAAAAGTTTCAAGGAATTCACAAAAGAATCCCTTTCTCCCTTTACTTTCTTGCCCTTTTTACCCTTTTACCTTTTTACTCTTTTACCTTTAAATTACTTCCATGCCTTCTTCTGGTTCAGTTCTATCAGGCGGTCGAATTCAAAGTCGGCTTTGATTTTATCCAATATCCTCTTTACGATGATATTCATCACGCTTCCTTTGCTGTAGTTGGCAGAGCACATGAAGTTTACCCGTCCCTCCTTGACAAGCTGGCAGGCAGTCTTCTGTTTATCCTCGTTATCATATACCGCAATCGAGTGGCCGCCATGTTCCTTTACCATCTTCATGCAAGGCACATCGGTTTCTCCATCTCCGAAATATATCATTCGGGGGAAAGGGATAGGTCGCTTTTCGTCGGGGATATACTGATTCACTCTTCTGTTGTCGCTCACCTGTTTGATACCCTTGTTGATTTTGAAGAGGAATTGCGTCTTGGTAGTATAGTCTACGGCTACGGCTGGCCAATAGGCGATTCCCTCCTTGTTGTAGAGAAAGGAGCAGGCGTAGATGTTCTCAAATTCCTGGGCGATAGGTGTGCCCTCTATCATCTCCTTCAGTCCCGAGGAGTTGATGTAGTGCTTTACGTCCAGTCCGATACTGTTGCCATATTCATTCACGAGCGAAAACCATTGTTTTACGCCGCGGAACAGTTCTACATCCTTGCCGAATTTCTGAAAAGATTCCCGGGTGAGCGAGATATTGTTCTTCTTGGCTTCGTCGAGCATCAGATACATATAGGTCAAAATGCCGTTGGCATCCTTACCCTCTGCAAACTTTCTGTTTTTCTCCCAGAACTCGTCTTTTGTCTTGCCTGTAGCCTGTATGAATCCAAACTCCTGCATATTGCCCGGCGACAGTGTGCCGTCGAAATCATAAACCAGCGCTACCTGTGGTCTCTTCTTTGCCATATCTCGTTCTCCTTTCTTTTATATTTACCCTAAACTGTCTATCTCTTTCGGGAATGTTTTTCTCCCTTAATTTGCAAATATACATAATTTTCAGCGAATTAGCAAACTATTGGGATATAAAAAAACATAATGAAACAAAAAAGGCGTACAAAACTCATTTCTGAGCATTGTACGCCTTTATTATAATATTAAACTGTATTACTTAACCTCTTCGAAGTCAGCGTCTTGTACGTCCTGAGCGCCATCATTGCCGCCCTGTGCCTGCTGACCGCCCTGTGCACCCTGAGGACCTGCCTGCTGGCCGCCCTGATACATCTGCTGAGAAGCAGCCTGCATGACGGTGTTCAAGTTGTTGATAGCTGAATCGATAGCTGCAGCATCACCTGCCTTGTGAGCATCCTTCAACTGCTGCAAAGCCTGCTCGATACCTGGCTTCTTGTCAGCTGGAATCTTATCACCGTTATCCTTCAGGAAGTTCTCGGTGGTGAAGATCATGCTGTCAGCCTGGTTCATCTTGTCAATCTTCTCGCGCTCAGCCTTATCAGCAGCAGCGTTCTGCTCTGCCTCAGCCTTCATGCGGTTGATCTCGTCCTCGCTCAAGCCAGATGAAGCCTCGATGCGGATGCTCTGCTCCTTACCGGTAGCCTTATCCTTAGCTGATACGTTCAAGATACCGTTGGCATCGATATCGAAGGTAACCTCAATCTGAGGAACACCACGGCGAGCTGGAGCGATACCTGTCAGGTTGAACTGACCGATACTCTTGTTCTGAGCTGCCATTGGGCGCTCACCCTGCAATACGTGGATGGTAACCTCTGTCTGGTTATCAGCTGCTGTAGAGAATACCTCGCTCTTCTTGCAAGGGATAGTTGTATTGGCATCGATGAGCTTAGTCATCACACCACCCATAGTCTCGATACCGAGAGTCAATGGAGTAACGTCGAGCAATACGATGTCACCAACACCCTCTTCCTTGTTCAGGATGGCACCCTGGATAGCTGCACCTACTGCTACTACCTCATCTGGGTTAACACCCTTAGAAGGCTCCTTGCCGAAGTAGTTCTTAACGAGTGTCTGAACGGCTGGGATACGGCTTGAACCACCAACCAGGATAACCTCGTCGATATCTGATGTAGAGAGCTTAGCGTCACGAACGGCATTCTGGCAAGGTACCAAGCAAGCCTGAATCAGGTTGTGAGCCAACTGCTCGAACTGTGCACGGGTCAAAGTCTTAACCAAGTGCTTTGGCATACCGTCAACGGCTGTGATGTATGGCAAGTTGATTTCGGTAGATGTAGAGCTTGATAACTCAATCTTAGCCTTCTCAGCTGCTTCCTTCAAACGCTGCATAGCCATAGGGTCCTTGCGGAGATCTACGCCTTCTTCAGCCTTGAAGCCATCAGCCAACCAGTTGATGATTACCTGGTCGAAGTCATCACCACCCAGGTGAGTATCACCATTGGTAGAAAGTACCTCGAATACGCCGCCACCGAACTCCAGGATAGAGATATCAAATGTACCACCACCCAGGTCGAATACGGCAATCTTCATATCCTTGTTAGCCTTGTCAACACCGTAAGCCAAAGCTGCGGCTGTAGGCTCATTTACGATACGCTGAACGTTCAAACCTGCAATCTGACCAGCCTCCTTTGTAGCCTGACGCTGTGAGTCAGAGAAGTAAGCAGGAACTGTGATTACAGCATCTGTAACCTCCTGTCCGAGATAATCCTCTGCAGTCTTCTTCATCTTCTGGAGAACCATTGCAGAAATCTCCTGTGGAGTATACTTGCGACCCTCGATTTCAACACGTGGATAACCACCCTCGTTTACTACTGTGTAAGGCATTGCCTCAGCCTCTTTCTGGCTCTGAGCGTATGTCTCACCCATGAAACGCTTGATAGAATATACTGTGTTCTTAGGGTTTGTGATGGCCTGACGCTTAGCAGGATCACCTACCTTGCGGTCACCATCCTTAACGAAACCTACTACTGATGGAGTAGTACGCTTACCTTCACTGTTAGCGATTACAACTGGTTCGCTACCTTCGAAAACGGCAACACAACTGTTTGTGGTACCCAAGTCAATTCCAATTACTTTTCCCATAATTATATCTTTTTTTATTTTTATCGTTATTAATATGTTATTTATCTCATGAACTTGCTGGCTAATGGAAGTCTGCCGAAGATATGCATCTGTCGGGAACCTCTATATTCAGCGTTCACGCTTTCCGTCATAACAAAGCATGTGCCAAGGGATTGTAAAATTTAAAGTGGCTGACAAGGTGTCAGATAATGCTGACAAAATAAAAGGAATCAAGATATGGGAGGCGATAAAATGTCGCATTCTCCCTATCTTGATTCCTGTAATATGATTGAGAAATCTTTCTTTTCAGATAAAGCTCCTATATATAATAAGGTGTGAAACCTTATCTGGCTTTATTTCTGTTCCTTAGCAGCAAGTGCTTCGCGAACCTTAGCTTCCAGTTCATCGAGAAGTTCAGGGTTATCCTTGAGCAATGCCTTGCAGGCATCGGCCCCCTGTCCGAGTTTGGAACCGCCATAGCTATACCAGCTGCCGCTCTTTTCGATGATATCGTTGGCTACAGCCAGACCGAATACCTCGCCGGCACGGCTGATGCCTTCGCCAAACATGATGTCGAACTCTGCCTTGCGGAAAGGAGGAGCCACCTTGTTCTTTACTACCTTTACGCGAACCAGATTACCTACTACCTCATCGCCGTCCTTGATGGCTGTTGCCTTGCGGATATCCAAACGCACTGATGCATAGAACTTCAGAGCATTACCACCGGTGGTTGTCTCTGGGTTACCGAACATTACACCAATCTTCTCGCGCAACTGGTTGATGAAGATGCAGGTAGTGTTGGTCTTGCTGATGGTAGAAGTGAGCTTGCGGAGAGCCTGACTCATCAATCGAGCCTGAAGACCTACCACATTGTCACCCATATCGCCTTCGATTTCCTTCTTAGGAGTCAAGGCGGCAACAGAGTCAACAACTACGATGTCTACAGCAGCAGAACTGATCAGCTGGTCTGCAATCTGCAACGCCTGTTCACCATTATCTGGTTGTGAAATCCACAAGTTATCAACATCAACGCCCAATTTAGCCGCATAGAAACGGTCGAAAGCGTGCTCTGCATCAATGAAAGCAGCGATACCGCCAGCCTTCTGCGCCTCTGCGATGGCGTGGATAGCCAATGTTGTCTTACCAGAAGATTCCGGACCGTAAATTTCGATGATACGTCCCTTAGGATAACCGCCTACGCCCAGTGCATTGTCGAGAGCGATACTGCCTGTAGGGATAACTTCGATGTTCTCAACGTGCTCATCTCCGAGTTTCATGATAGAGCCCTTACCGAAGTCCTTTTCTATCTTAGCCATGGCTGCCTGAAGAGCTTTCAGCTTGCCTTCATTGGGATTCAATTTTCCCTCTTGCATTTCTTTTGCCATATCTTATTTAGTTTAAAGTTTAGTCAATTTCCAAATCGCCATCAAACACCTCGTGCCATGGCAATCCCTGCTTGTTCAACTGCTCCATGAATGGATCTGGGTCGAACTCCTCTACGTTCCATACGCCTGGTTTCTTCCAGATGCCCTTGAGGAACATCATGGCACCAATCATGGCTGGCACACCGGTGGTGTAGCTTACGCCCTGCATACCGGTTTCGTTGTAAGCCTCCTGGTGCTTGCAGTTGTTATAAACGTAGTAGGTGCGCTCCTTGCCATCCTTCTTACCGCGGATGCGGCAACCGATAGATGTTTCGCCGTCATAGTTCTCGCCGAGATCCTGTGGGTTAGGCAATACGGCCTTGAGGAACTGCAGAGGAACAATCTTCACCTTGGCTGTCTTGCCTGAACCGTCTGCCAATGGAGCCTCGTATTCGATTTCGTCGATGCGGCTCATGCCGAGGTTCTGGATGCAGTCGAGGTAGGTGAGATACTGCTGACCGAAGGTCATCCAGAAGCGTGCCTCCTTGATGGTAGGGTAGTTCTTCACCAGACTCTCCAACTCCTCGTGGTGCATCAGATAGCTCTCGCGAGGACCGATGTTAGGGTAGGTGAGAGGCTTGTGGATAGAGAGAGGGTCGGTTTCAATCCATTCGCCGTCCTTATACCAGAGTCCCTTCTGGGTAATCTCGCGGATATTGATTTCTGGGTTGAAGTTGGTTGCGAAAGCCTTGTGATGGTTACCGGCGTTGCAATCCACGATGTCGAGCACCTCAATCTCATCGAAGTGATGCTTGGCTGCATAAGCGGTGAAGATGCCTGATACACCTGGGTCGAAACCACAACCGAGGATAGCGCAGAGACCAGCCTGCTCGAACTTATCCTTGTATGCCCACTGCCATGAGTACTCGAAGTGAGCCTCGTCCTTAGGCTCATAGTTAGCGGTATCCATGTAGTTGCAACCGCAAGCCAGACAGGCATCCATGATAGTGAGATCCTGGTAAGGCAAAGCTAGGTTGATGACAAGCTCAGGCTTGTAGCTATTGAAGAGAGCCTTCAACTGCTCAACGTCGTCGGCATCCACCTCAGCTGTCTGAATATCCATCTTGTAGCCCTTGGCATGGATATCCTTAACCAGCTTATCGCATTTTTCCTTGCGACGGCTAGCAATCATAAACTCGGTGAAAACGTCCTGGTTCTGGACGATCTTGAAGGCAGCCACGGTAGCCACGCCACCTGCGCCAATCATAAGTACTCTACTCATTTATAATCTTATTTTTTTATGTTTATTATTTTAAAGTTTATTTTATTTCATCTGCCGAAATCCCCAGGGCATTCATGAGCGAATAACCGAGAATCTCCTGTCTGAAGTTGCCGCCTGGCATGGGCTGCATGGCAAAGAGGGTGATGCGCTTGTCGTCGTCATCTACCTTGCGGAGTATCTCGCGGAGTCGGTCGTAAGCATCTCCATCCTCAGAATTTGGGATTACCATCACTCGCTTCACTTCCTTGGCGTTGCATACGGTGCGCGCCACATCTACGAGGAAGTCATCCTTGCCTACCATCTTCTCCTCTGTAGGATAAGAAGAGATGATGAATTCTCCGAGCTTATCATCCTTGAAAGCCTGAGCGTTCAGATCCTTCTCATAGTTGGCAGGGCGGAAGTTCTTCATCGCCATCGACTGCTTGTCGTGGATAAGCACAACCTGTGTCTCGTGCTCGCCCTCTCTCAGACCTCCGTCAAGGGCAATGCAGACTGCCCATTGTGCCATATCGGCTGGTTGGATGCGACGGTTAATCATTCGTTCGAAGTTGACTATCAGGTCGAAAGCCACTCGGTCGATATAGTCGGCATCAGCGATGATTACATTCTCGCTCCATTTTATATTGTTTGTATCTAATGTATTCATTGGTGCAAAAATTAAGCAAACGAGCATGATGAAAGCTTGCTTTCAAATTGTCGAATGCAGATTATTTCTGCAAATTTACGAATAAATTTCGTAATTAAGGCATTTTGGAAATATAAAATAATAAAAAAGATAGTATTTTCATCATTTCTTCATTTGATGGAATACTATCTTCAGTATTTTATGTGATAATCCGGACTCTTCTTCTTTCTGTTCTCCGAAGTCTTTTATGCGATAATTTTCGCCAGATAATGTCCGGCGAGAACGGCGATAAGTCCCAGCGCCAGACTTCCGAAGAGATAAAGCATCATATAGAGGTAATTCTCTTCTTTCATCAGTCCTGCCCCCTCGTTCATAAAGGTAGAGAAGGTAGTGAATCCTCCGCAGAATCCCGTGGTGAGCAGCAGTTTGGCAGATGGCGACATCCATCCCCCTTCCCGCCAGTTCAATCCCGAGAGGAACCCGATGATGAGGCATCCCGCCACATTCACCGCCATCGTTCCGAAAGGAAAGGCAATCACCGTGCAGGATTGCACCAACTTTGATACCCAATATCTCATGCCGCCTCCGAAGAAGCTGCCAATGCTTACTATCAATACTTCTTTCATCTTCTTATATAATATATGTATAATAATTTGGTGCAAAAGTACGGGTTTTATTTCTACTGACAAAAATATTTTTGTAAAAAAGATAATCCTTTTCTTAATTTTTCCCTCTATTCTTTCTTTTAAGGGATAAATAGAAGCAGGGAATAGTTCTTCTTGCTTATTAATGTTTTTATATAAGAGACACAGAGGCTTGGCAACCATCTATATATCTTGGATGGTTGCTGAGACAAAATCCTCATGTGAAATATGCAATGTTAGAAAAGACTCTGCTGTTTCGTATCTTCGATAACGTATCCAGTAAGTGCCTTGGGCTTGTTGTCTGGCAGCATTGGACCGAAAAATACAGCTTGAACTTGCGCCGCAGGTTGAGAAAGAAAGCAGAGAAGAAAACAAAGAAGCAACAAATAACGTAAAAACAGATGTCACTTCTAAAGGATTACGGATTAAAGATCCGTGCCAACAAGTAAGAATATATTGAAATCTGATAAATACTTCGGTTGCTATCGTTAAAATTTAATAATATTAGTTGTTTTTGGGGGATTTTTAAGATTTAAGTCTTCCTCAAATCCGCAACCTATAGGGTTTAGTGGGATTTTGCTTGCAAAGCGACAAAA
>ENA-OPLR01000097-OPLR01000097.1-human-gut-metagenome-genome-assembly--contig:-NODE-97-length-23763-cov-3.252489_pt1 | contig 23763 bp, 24 predicted proteins | sample MGYA00241448_ERZ501728 | MGnify/ENA primary metagenome ERZ501728 (study PRJEB25962, sample SAMEA2042649) | human gut metagenome | biome: human gut; feature: human-associated habitat; material: faeces...
GTGTAGAGGTTTACATGTATGCTAGCCAGGCTATGGTTAACGCAGCCAACAACGGTACATTGAAGTAATAACTTTCATGATCCTGGAAGGGAAAAAGCAAATAGATGATTTTGAAGAAAATCAAGAATATAGTAAAATGGGTGGTGGTGCTGTTTTTCAGTACCACCATTCTTGCTGTAGTGGCATATAGGTTCATTCCTGTATATGTCACTCCTCTGATGTTTATCCGATGCTTTCAGCAAGTAGCTGATGGAGAGAGTATTACCCTGCATCATCATTGGGTTTCGATGGATAAGATTTCGCCTCACATGCCTGTGGCGGTGATGGCGAGCGAAGATGCGAGATTCCTGAAGCATCACGGTTTCGACTTCAATGCCATCGAGAGTGCGGCGAAGAATAATGCACGTGGTGGAAAGGTGCATGGAGCCAGTACCATCAGTCAGCAGACCGCTAAGAATGTCTTCCTGTGGCCTGGCCGTTCATGGACCCGCAAGGGATTTGAAGTCTACTTTACCTTCCTCATCGAAATGATGTGGAGCAAGCAGCGCATCATGGAGGTTTATCTCAACAGCATTGAGATGGGACCGGGTATCTATGGTGTGGATGCGGTTTCAGAATATCATTTCGACAAGAAAGCGAAAGATCTGTTTCGTGGCGAGTGTGCGCTGATAGCAGCTACACTTCCTAATCCGCGCAAATTCAGTTCGCTGCATCCTAGCGCTTATATGAAAAAGCGCCAGCGACAGATAGAACATCAGATGAGATTTATCCCTACCTTCCCTCGTGAGGGCGAAGATTTCGACCCGGGCACGGCTGTGGGAGGATATAGGGGGAAGTAATACTTAGTTGATAGTTTATAGTTGATAGTGGTGACCTTAAAATAATTTTTTGCCTCAAATATTGATTCATGGATTTACTGAAAGACTTGAACGAAGCGCAGCGTGCTGCGGTAGAATATATTGACGGACCTTCGCTGGTGATAGCCGGTGCAGGTTCGGGTAAGACGCGTGTGCTTACTTATAAGATAGCTTATCTCCTGAGCCAGGGCATGAAACCCTGGAGCATCATGGCGCTCACCTTTACCAACAAGGCGGCAAGGGAGATGAAGGAACGTATCGGAAAACTGGTGGGAAATGATCTCGCCCAGCATCTCTATATGGGTACCTTCCACAGCATCTTCTCCCGAATCCTGAGAGCGGAGGCTGAGCATATCGGCTTCAACAACAACTTTACCATTTATGACGAAAGTGACTCGCGCTCGCTGATCAAGGCGATAGTGAAGGAGATGGGGCTGGATGATAAGAAGTATAAGCCTGCTGCCGTTCATGCCAAGATTTCGATGGCGAAGAACAACCTGATGAGTGCTGCGGCTTATGAGAGCGATGCGGCTATCTTCGAGCAGAACAAGCGTGCGCAGATGCCTGAGGTTGGTAAGATTTTCGTGGCTTACGTGCAGCGCTGCAAGCAGGCCAATGCCATGGATTTCGATGATTTGCTGACGCTTACCTATCAGCTCTTCAGGGAACATGAGGATATTCGCCACAAATATGCCGCCCGCTTCGATTATGTCCTGGTGGATGAGTATCAGGATACCAATCACGTTCAGATGTCTATCGTCATGCAACTCTGTCAGGAGAAGCAGCGTGTTTGTGCCGTGGGTGATGACTCGCAGAGTATCTATAGTTTCCGCGGTGCCAATATCGATAATATTCTCAACTATCAGCGCCAGTTTCAGGGAACGCGTCTCTTCAAACTGGAACAGAACTACCGCTCTACCCAGACCATCGTTGAGGCGGCTAACAGTCTGATTAAGCATAACCGCAACCAGATTCCTAAGGATGTGTTCAGTGAGAATGCGAAGGGTGAGAAGATTCAGTATAAGCCTGCTTACAGCGACAAGGAAGAGGCGGTGATTGTGGCGAAAGACGTGAAGCGTATCCGGCGCGAGGATGGCTGCCAGTATAGTGATTTTGCCATTCTCTACCGCACCAATGCCCAGAGCCGCAGCTTCGAGGAGGAGTTCAGAAAGCAGGGTATTCCTTATCGCATTTATGGCGGACTGAGTTTCTACCAGCGCAAGGAAATTAAGGATATTATTGCTTATTTCCGTCTGGTGGCGAATCCGGATGATGAAGAGGCTATCAAGCGTATCATCAACTATCCGGCACGAGGAATAGGGGCTACTACGGTGCTGAAGATTGCTGACTGTGCCCATCAGAACCAGGTGAGTTTCTGGGAGGTAATCGGTGCCCCAGAGCGATATGGACTGGCGGTTAACAAGGGTACGATGAACAAGCTGGAAACCTTCAGATTGCTCATTTCTTCGTTTATCGAACGGGCTCAAACTACGGATGTCTATGAATTGGGTGATGCCATTATCAAGGAGAGTGGTATCAGTCAGGATATCATGTCGGGCAAGGATGCCGATGATCTGGCACGTCAGGAGAACCTGGAGGAATTCTTGAGCGGTATGTCGGCTTTTGTGGAGGAACGCCGTGAAGAGGGTAGGTTTGATGAACTCTTCCTGCAGGATTATCTGCAGGATGTGGCTCTGCTTACCGATGCTGACAGCGATGGTGATAAGGATGAACCTCGTGTTTCTCTGATGACGGTTCATGCTGCCAAGGGTCTGGAGTTTCCTACGGTATTCGTGGTTGGTTTGGAAGAGAATATCTTCCCAAGTCCGCTTTCTGCTGCTTCGCTCAGAGAACTGGAGGAGGAACGAAGATTGCTTTACGTTGCCATTACTCGAGCTGAGAAACATTGTATCCTGACGAACGCCAAGAACCGCTGGCGATATGGCAAGATGGAGTTTGATAATCCGAGTCGGTTTATCGATGAGATTGACGGCAAGTTGATTGATAGCCAGGATGAGGCTGGTGGAAGCTTGTTTGGCTCTATGTCTGAATCAAGGCTTGGTTCAAGGTCTGGTTCGATGTTTGGCTCCAGAGCTGATTCGATGTCTGACCAGCCGGAGTGGGCGAGAGCGCAACGTTCTCGCAGACCGTGGGAGGATGCTGAGCAGCCTAGATACAGTAGCAGGTATCAGAATTCCAAACCGGTAGCATCGCAGTTTGTAGCAGATCCTAAGCCTTCTCTCTTTGATGATGAACCGGAGACTTCACATACTTCCGAACGCTCGTCTGTTTCCGGACGCTCATCTCTCTCTGAAGGTAATTTCAAGTCTGTTAGAGCGCTGAATGCAGCTAAACGTTACATGGAGACGCATTCTTCTCATCCTGCTTCTCGCAGTACAGGATCTTCTGCAGCATCAGTTTCTTCTTCTGCAGCTTCATCTGCTGGCAGTTCTTCTTGTGGTTTGCAGGAGGGAATGAAGATTGAACATCAGCGTTTTGGACGGGGAACGGTGTTGAAGATTGAAGGTACCGGTGAGAATACGAAGGCTACGGTTGAGTTCGTTCATTCTGGCACCAAACAGCTTCTGCTGAAATATGCCAAGTTTACGGTAGTAGATTAAGTTCTGTAGTCTGATGTTTATATTTAAAGGTTTATCTTGTTTTGAAGTTCTCTCTTACAGGTAGAATCTTATAATATTGATAAAGAGTTATAAAAATAGATTGGGCAAGGTCATCTCTGGTCTTGCCCTTTTTGTTTCTATATACTATAAATTGAAAAAGCGTCCCCGCAGTAGCCTCACGGTTACTACGGGGACTTATATTACTAACATCTAACTTTAGCATTTTTGTTTAAACTTAAAAACGAATTCTTTATGAGAGTAATTTCTCCATTATCTATAAACATAAACCAAGTATCTCATATATTGCAAGTAACTTGTATCCTGCAAATATCTTGTATCCTTAAATGCAAGTTCTTAGAAAAGTTAAACCCATAAATCAGTATCTCTACTAATATCTTGATTATTTTTATTTTATTGCTTTTTGTCTGTTTAATATTTAATACTTTTAATTTACAATGCAAAGATATAAAAAAAATGGGTAAACTCCAAATTAATTTTGTTTTATTTTGTGTTAAATGGCTTTTATCGTACTTATGCGGCGGTTTTTAAGGATTAACTGGCAAAGTTAAAAGGGTGTATCATAAACATTCAAATGCTTTATGATACACCCTCTTTCTCAGGATTCTGAATATTTTTTCGTGTTTATAACGCTTCGTCTTCAGGGCGTGGCATCTGTGTCTGGGGCTTCTGTTTCTTGCCTGACTTCATGAATAGTTTCTTCTTCTTGAGCCATGCAGCCTTGCGTATCTCGTATTCTTCGCGATGACGCTCCAAAAAATTATCTGCCATGTTTCGTTTCCTTTTTTACTTTGCGTTATGAATGCTTATTCTTTTTCTTTAAACTTACTGTAAATCACCTTTATCTGTATAGGACTTGTCTCCTTGCCGTTGCTGTCGGTGGTTATTACACCTCTTTTCAGTCGGGTAGAAGCGAGTGACATATCGTGATTAATCTTGGAGATGACGGTAGTATGTCCCTGTGTGGTTGTGATAACGTTTACAGGAACCAGTACTACTTTATTCCAGTTTTCTCCCTTGCCCTTGTTCTTATACATGGCAGAAACCAGGTTGGCGATATTCTGGAATGTATAGGCATTCTTATAAGTACCTGTACTGCTGTAGCTTGTGGTATAAGAAGTACGGCTATCTGCCAACTTGCTCTTTTCGAAGAACGACTGCAAACTGTCTTTCTGAACCATCAGGATGGTGCTTGGTGTAGCAAAGTTGTATGGGTTGTCTTCGTTGTCATTGTTGAGCCGTGGGAAAGAGATGGTAGCTGTGTTGAGCGTATCCTTCTCATGTCCCTTCATGATATCTTCGATAGGGAGGGTAACCTCGGTGAAGATACCTGCCGGTGACTTGAGATAAGTACAGTTCTTCTCCTGACTTGCCAACTGCTTCAGTTTCACGGTGTCGTTCTCAATCTTGTTGAGCTGCAATACCTCTTCTGTACCATCGAAACGGTTGTATCCGATGCCTACAGCTATACTGTCTGTAACGCCGTCCTTTGCCTTGATGGTCTTGTGGCGGGTCCAGTAGAAGATAAGCTCTGTATTCCAGATCTTAGCCATGTTACCCGTACCGCCTACATTCTTGATGAAGAAGCCAGGGCAGACGTTGTGCAGGAACTTGTAGTTGGTCTTGAAGTACTCAGGATGTTCTGCGTATGTTTGCATGATGTAAGAACCATAGTTCTTGTATGTCTTACCATCTTTCTCATACTTCTTATTCAAGTAAATCTTGAAGTTCTTGACATCTGATGTATTGCTCAAGTTGTAATTACTGCTCCAATGCTGGTTGTTTTCGCTTACCCAGCCTTCCTTGAAGGCATCATAATCAGAGTAATACTCCTTATCTTCTGCCATCGGCTTTGTCATCTCATAGGCTGTCACCTTCATTGGGGCGATAGTATCGCCGTAGCTGGCATTGTATGAAACCAGGAGGTAGCATGAGTCTGCTTCGATAGAACCCTTGTTTGCCTGCTTGATGTAATCGAGTGTATCTATAGAGAAAGTAGGCAATACGCTCAACTGGGTCATGTAGTCACCCTTTACATAGTTGCCGGTTTCCGGGTCTTTCATCTTACCGATGAGACCGCTGTTGTTGCGGCTCAATACGGCACCTGAAACCATAGACTTTGTAGCTACAGGAAATACTGCGCTAGTGATGTTGATGTTGTCAATATCGTTAGTGATGCTACCACCGATTCCCTCGGTGGTGTCATCACATGCAGCGAAAGTAAGCGCTGCTATTACTAATACTGTTAAGAGTCTTAAAATTTTCATTATCCTTGTATGTATGTGTCTCTGTTGTCGGAATTTTATTCTGCGTCAGGACAAACCTTGTTGATGAAGTCTGCGTATGGCTCCTGGATATCTTCTCCCGGATAAGCCAGTACAGGCTTGTTCTTCTCCTTCGCATAATCAAAGAGAATCTGGTTAGCTTCTTCTTCACCTTCTACTACACCGTCGCTATAGTCGATGGCGAGTTTGCCGAGCTCAATGAAGTTGAAGTCGTCCTGATAGCCGTCGAGCAGTTCAGACTTGGCATCGCGGAAGGCAACGCAACGTTTGAAGTTGGTACCCAGTTCACCCTTGAGTTCGTTGGTATAGAGAGCGGTAATTACCTTTGATTCTGCAAATGAAGGCTCTTCGCTGTAGGCTGTCTTTACATAGAATGGCACTACTGCGCTAGCCCAACCCTGGCAGACGATCACATCAGGCTGCCAGCGGAGCTTCTTCACGGTTTCCAATACGCCACGTGCGAAGAAGATAGCTCTTTCGCCGTTGTCGGCATATTCCTTTCCGTTTTCATCGGTGCCCATTTGGCGGCTCTTGAAATAGTCGTCATTATCGATGAAATAAATCTGCTGTCGTGTTGTTGGTATAGATGCAACCTTGATGATTAGCGGATGGTCTGTATCATCGATGATAAGGTTCATACCAGACAGGCGAATGACCTCGTGCAATTGTCCGCGACGCTCGTTGATGGTGCCCCACTTAGGCATGAAGGTGCGGATCTCAAAACCTGCTTCCTGCATCTTCTGAGGCAGTTCGCGTCCCATGATTGACATGTGAGACTCGGCTACGTATGGGTCGATCTCCTGATTGATAAATAATACTTTTTTTGCCATAAAATTTAAATTTTATTCTTACGAATTACGTGCAAAGGTACAAAAAAAACTTCAAATAGGGGCATTTTTTCTCCGAAATTCATTATTTTCGGCAATAATTCGCATATTTTTAGGTTTTTTCTTTCTCATTTGAGAAAAAAGTTGTTATTTTGCACCCGAAAACAGATTATGACGATGAAAGTATTCAATAAGATTGTTGACCTCCAGAACGAACTCTTCATGTGTCGTAAGGAGGGAAAGGAAATCGGCCTTGTGCCAACTATGGGTGCGCTGCATGAGGGTCACGCCTCTCTTGTTAAGCGCAGTGTGAAGGAAAATGGCGTGACTGTGGTTTCTGTGTTCCTGAATCCTACACAGTTTAATGATCAGGGTGACTTGGATCGCTATCCTCGTACCCTCGATGCTGACTGCAAGCTCTTGGAGGCTTGTGGTGCTGACTATGTGTTTGCACCATCGGTGAAGGAGATGTATCCTACACCAGATACACGCCACTTTGAGTTTCCACCTGTTTCTACCGTGATGGAGGGTGCCAAGCGCCCGGGTCATTTCAATGGTGTATGTCAGGTAGTGAGCCGTCTTTTCTATATCGTTCGACCAACCCGTGCTTATTTCGGTGAGAAGGATTGGCAGCAGATTGCTGTCATCAAGCAGCTCGTGAAGTACATCAACAGCGATGTGCAGATTGTAGAGTGCCCTATTGTCCGTGATGAGGATGGTTTGGCTAAGAGCAGCCGTAATACTTTGCTGGCTCCTGATGAGCGTGCCATTGCGCCAAACATCTATAAGGCCCTGAAGGAGAGTGTAGAGTATGCCAAGACTCATACCGTACAGGAAACTCACGATAAGGTGGTTGCCGACATCAATGCTGTAGAGGGTCTGGAGGTAGAGTATTTCCAGATTGTGGATGGCGACAGCCTGCAGGATGTTTCTTCATGGGAGGATAGTGCATACGTGGTAGGTTGTATCACCGTTTATTGCGGTAAGACTCCTATCCGTCTCATCGACCATATCAAGTATAAGGGATAATTCCTCGATAGATATTCTTTATTAAGTTTAATCCGTAACAGATCAAGTAATAACAGAACAATGCAGATAGAAGTATTGAAGAGTAAGCTCCATTGTGTGACCGTAACTGAGGCTAACCTGAATTATATGGGTAGCATCACCATCGATGAGGACTTGATGGACGCTGCTAATCTGATAGCAGGCGAGAAGGTTCAGATTGTAGACAACAACAATGGTGAGCGCTTGGAGACCTATATTATCAAGGGTGAGCGTGGCAGCGGTTGTATCTGCCTGAACGGTGCTGCAGCCCGCAAGGTGCAGGTGGGAGATACCGTTATCATCATCGCTTATGCCCTGATGGACTTTGAGGAGGCTAAGACCTTCAAGCCAACCGTGGTTTTCCCAAAAGAGGGAAATAAGGTTTAAATATCGTATGATGATATAGAATTGTATAAAGAATGATAATCTCGTATGATAATCATAAAGAATATGCGTTCCTGTGGATAGATGAATCCGTAGGAACGCATATTTGTTTTGTGACGATAAACTTGCGTTTCGGTGTGGCGAAATAGCGGTAAGCCACATCGATGGTGATGCCCTGTTCACGGATGGATAATGTATGTGTACCCTATATATAATGGTGTAATTACTATTTTATGAAGGTATAATTACGATGGGTTAAGGATAGATCTCGATATGGCTGCTGCCGGAGTTGCCATTCTTGATAATCCTTATCTGGGTGGTGATGCGCTCGCTCATCGTGTCGGTATGACTGATGACGCCCACCTTCTTGCCTTGCGAACTTTGCAGCATGGCGAGGGAATCGATGACGGTGGCTAGGGTATCAGGGTCGAGGGTTCCGAAGCCTTCATCGATGAACAGGTTCTCGAAGGAGATGTTACGGGAAGATAACGCCGACAGGCCCAAGGCGAGACCGAGACTCACGATGAAGGTTTCGCCACCTGATAGGGAGGTGGTGTCTCGGATATCGTCGGCACGGTCGTGGTCGATGACTCGGATGCCTAAGGAATGCTTTACCTGCTGCAGTTCGTAACGGCTGTTGAACTTTCTGATTTCCTGGTTGGCGTGAGTAATCAGGAAACTGAGCGTATAGCATTGGGCTATCTTGCGCAGCGTCTTGCCGTCAGCTCCGATAGCATCCGTAATGGCTGTCCAGTCGTCCTTTTCCTGTGTTACGAGTTGCAGAGCCTCAGCCTTGTCGCCCAATTGTTTGAGGGCTTCCTGATGGTTCTGCATCCTGGCTTTGGCAGCAATCAGTTCGTTGCGCTGGCTTCTCTCCTGATACTCCTGCTGAATGGCTAGGAGAGCATCACGGCTTTGGGCAGGCTGATGTTCCAAATGCTGCTGATGCGCCTTTTCTGCACTCTGGTAAAGAGCAGTAGTTGAAGCCACGGCTTTCTCCTTTTCGTCCTTTTCCCGTCGGATAGCGTTCCAGTCTTCGGCAGAGTGAAGCATCTCCCGGATGGTATTTCGGTCGATGAATGGTGGTTCGATGCTCTTTTCTTCAAGCTGCTTATTGTATTCCTCAATCCAAGAGTCGAGTTCCTTTTCCTTCGTTTGCAGATTCTCTTTCATCGTCTTGTTCTGAGACAGCATGGTTTGATGCGAACCTTTACTGTTGGCGAGTTCCGCCTTCAGTTTGTTGATATTCTCGTTCTGAGTATCAGCTGCTTTCGTTGCCTCATCATTTGCTGCTGTCAGTCTTTGTTCAGCCGCATCTGGTTCTTCTCCATTCAGAATCTGCTTATATTTCTCCTGCCATTCCTCCATTTCCTTCTTGGTACTATTCCATGCCTGAAGGGCTTTCCCGTAAGCCTCCTCCTTGCTCTTTTGCTGTGAGATGAGGTTGATGGTAAGTGCTTTCTGCTCAGCCAGTTTTGTGGTGCAGGTTGAAGTATTTTCCTGGACTTTATTCTGCATTGTTGAAGCCTTGCTTTCATACGCAGCTTCATCCTTTACAGCCTTATCCTTGAGTTGGGTCAGCCGTTCTATCTCTTTCTGAATCTTGTTAAACAGACTCAGTTTGCTGCTCGCATCTTTCGCCTTGTTTTCATAGATAGGCAAGAGCGATTTCAGTTCTGCCTCTGCTTTCGGAATCTTTGGATACTGGGCAATGAGCGCCTTCCAATCCTCTTCGTAAGTTGCTATTTCTCCCAAGAGCTTTTCCTGTTGTTTCTGGAGCGTCTGTACTTCGCCGTCGTTCTGTTTTCTCTCGCCGGAAAGATCCTTCTCCTCTTTCTGCTGCAGTTTCAGCAGATTCTCCTTGGCTTTCAGAAGTTGAGAGAGTTCTGTGGTGGCTTCCTCAAACTGTCTGTTGTCGGTATGATAAGGATGGGTTGTGCTGCCACAGAGCGGACAAGGTTTGCCTTCGGTCAGGTTGGCACGATGAATCTCCCATTTCTCACTCACTATGAGGGTATAGGCATTTCTCAGCGTCAGGGTCTCTTGGGTCAGCGCCTCGATGGTCAACTTGCCCAGCGCTTCATCTATCTCTGCGTTTCTCTTGCCCAAGACCTGGATTCGCTCCTCATTCTTTTGCTTTTCTGTTGTGGCAGCATCGAGATGAGCCACAACCTTGATGGCTTGCTGAACATCCTGCAGTTTCCTGTCAGCTACAGTCTTGCTGTTCTGCAGTTCCTCTATGTTTTGTCCGGCAGTCTTGTTCTTTTCCTTCTCCCAAGCCTGTTCAGCGGCTTGCGTCGCTTCGTGCAGAACCTGTTTCTGCTTGGCAATCTCTTCCTGTGTCGCTTTGAGAGCAAGGTTCGCTTTCTCCGTTTCAGCTTCCCATTTTTGGATGTTTCGGGCGTTTTCCTCCACATCTCTTTGGGCAGTTAGATTCTCTTTCTGTGCCAACTCCAATGCCTCTTTCTTTTCTCTCAGATTCGGCATAGCCGCTTCCATTTTTGTTTTCAGCGCCCTTGCTTCAGCGATGACCGGCAGCGCCTTTTCCAGCTGTTCCTGTGCCTTGCCGACTGCTTCCTTCAGACAGGTGAGAGTTTTCTCGCTTTCGCTGATGGCAGACTCTTGACTTTTGATGTTTCCTTCCGCTTTCAGAATGTTTTCTTCCTGTTCGTGGATGCTTTGCGTCTGTCGCTCTACTTCCTGCAGCAGGTTGACGGCTGGCTGTACTTCATCGTGCAACTGCAGACGGAGAATCTGGGCTTGCATCTCTTTAATGATATCTGTTGCTTGCTCCATATCAGTCTGGCAGATAGCGATTTGCTTGATTTGCTTATCGTTTTCCTCAAACCATTGCAGGTCTTTCGAGATGGCTTGCAGCTTGCTGTCGAGTTCCTTCTCAGCCTTTTCCAGACGGTCGATTTCCTCCTTCAGTTGCGCAAGTTCTTCATCGTTCAGCAGGTTCTGTTTTACGGCTTCCACCGATGCAGCCATCTGGTTGTAGGCATCCGTCGCCTGGTCTTTCGCCTTCTTGATTTCAGTAGCGATGTTCGTATAAGTTTCCTCGCATCCGATGAGTTTTTCCAGGAGTTCGTACCGCTCGTTTTCCTTCGCCGTCAGGAAGTTGGCAAACGAGCCTTGGGCGATGAGCACGGTACGGAGAAACTGGTCGTAGTCGAGTCCGATGATGTTCGGCAGTTCGTTCCAGTCGGCAGTTTCCTCTGTTATCTCTTCTCCGTTTCTCGTGATTTTATAGAGCGCAGTCTTGGCGTTCTCGTAGCGCACTCTCTGGAATCTGACGTGCCATTCTGCGCGGTAGATGCTGCCGTTGTTGGCAAGGAAGGTGAGTTTGCTGTAGCCTTCCTTCTTGCCACGTGTCAGGATGTTTCTACTGTCGGTAGGTGCCAGACGGTTGTTTTCGCTGGCATCGGCAGCTCCGAAAATCTCGATGTTCTGGTTCTTGTCGCCTTTCTTCCTGGGGTAGCGAGGGGCGCGGTTGTAGAGGGCAAGGCAGATAGCATCGAGTAGGGTAGACTTGCCACTTCCCGTCGGACCTACGATGCTGAAGATGGTACTCTCGCCTAAGGCACCTTCTTCAAAGTTGATGACCTCGCCTCCCTGTTTGTCAAGCGAAGCGAGGTTGAGTATTTCGAGTTGTAGGAATTTCATAATGATGATGTCGTTAATAAATCGGATAACATTTTCTCCTGTCTTTCGTTCATCGGAGCGTTGTGTCTGATGGCGAAGGCTTCTTTCAGCGTGTCGAGCGGAGGACGGTTGATGATGTCTTCTATGCTGGTGATGTGCTGGGAACCCTGAATGGTGGAGAGGTCCAGTTGCGGGATGATGCGCTGGATTTTGCAGAGCACGGCATCCTTTTCGTTGACGAGTTTCTCCAGTTCCTTGATGTCATCACTGTTCAGTTTCTCCTGTTTCACCTTCAGCATCACGTAGTCGAAGTGGTCGCTCAGTTCGCCGTCTGTTCTCTCTGAAAGTTCAGAATTGATGAGCTTCTGCCATTTCTTGAAGGTCAGTTCTTCCTCATCTTCGGGCAGGATGCGGAGGGCGTGCTGAGGCTTGTATTCCAGGAAATCTACTTTCCATTCCTTGCTCTTGCCGGTTTCCTTTCCTTCCTCCTCTTCTCCGTGTTCTATGGTGATGAGGTCGATGCCGTGGGTGTAGTCTTTCTCGGCAAACGACATCGGGAGGATACTTCCCGTATATCTTGCCCAGTCGGTGTTCCAGATATGTTGCCGTTTGTGGATGTGTCCGCAAGTCATATAGTCGGGATGTTCGTTCCATCCTTCCAGGTCCACTTCCTCCTGTCCGCCGATGATGATTTTCTCGCTCGCATCCTTTTTGGCGATATCCGAACCCTTGGCGTACATGTGTGCCATCATGATGCACTTCCTGCCCGGGTATTTCTTTCGAGCCTCAGCCGTCAGTTCTCTCAGAAAGTCGTTGACTCCCTGCGAGTAGCTGGCGTTCTGCACCACATCGCTTCTTAGGAAAGGTACGGCGAGGATGATGACTTCTTCTCCTGCCTCGTTGGTTACGGGGATGATGAGGTCATCGAAGGAATAGATCCAATGTCCGCCGGTTTTATCATCGTCCTCGCTTTCTCCCTGCTTCCAGATTTTCCTTACGTTTCCTCTTATTTCCACATGGTATCGGGTGAGCAGCGGACGGGGAGCCTCCAGTCGGCTGGCGGAATCGTGGTTGCCGGCGGTAATGATGACCTGCATGTTCGGGCACAGTTGGGTAGCATCGGCAAGAAACTCGTAATAAACGGTCTGTGCCGCTGCCGATGGATTTCCGTTATCAAAGATGTCTCCTGCGATGAGGAGAGCATCGGGCTTTTGTCCAGCTATCTGTTCCAGGAGCCATTTCAGGAAATGCTTGTGTTCCGGCAGACGGTCGTTGCCGTGAAACAGGTTGCCCAGATGCCAGTCGCTGGTTGCTAATATCTTCATACTCATAAGAATGTCTAATCTTAGTCTTTTGCTTAGTCTTTTGCTTGCAATCCTTTAGCCTTTGGTTTGCAATCTGACTACAAAGTTAACACAATTATTTGGGATACGCAAAGAAATAAGCTCAAAAAACGAAGAATTATGGCCGGAAAAGTAAAGATATTCAGGAAAAGTCTTGTTTTATATCTGATAAAGTTGTATCTTTGCAAGGAAGAAATCTTCGTTCACCGACGTTGAACCGACATTCACCGACGTTGAACCGCCGTTCATCGCCGTTGAACGGACATTCAACGTCATAGACTTTGAATGTCGGTTCAATGTCTATGAACGGAGATTTCTCCTAGGATTAAATACTTTTCTTCCTAGGTTTGTGGTCTTTTCTTCTTAGGTATGATCATAAATACTGTAGGATGCAAAGGCTGCTGCAATAAGGAGTGATAACAATCTTAATAAGAAAGGAAACTGATATGGCTAAGTACAAGTTGCAAGAGTTGAATGATTTGCGTGATGAAGGCAAGCGCAGAGTTTATCCCAAGATGGTGACCAACCGTACACTATCCCGAAAAGAGTTCGTCAAGATGATGCAGAACTACCATCGCGGTATTTCGGAAAGTACCACGGAGGCTGTATTGACCGATGTGGTTGATATGCTGACAGACATGCTCTCCATGGGTTACAACGTGAATCTGGAAGGTTTCGGCACCTTCTCCCTCTCCCTCGCTTTCGAGGATGAGAAGCCTAGGGAAATTCTGAATCCAGATGATAAGATGACGTATCGCAAGGTGGGAGTGAAAGACATCAACTTCAAGGCGTCTCCTGAGTTTATCAAGGATGTGAAGCGTGAAACCGACCGTGACCTGGAGCGTGATATGGGTGGTGTAAAGGTGATTCGCAAGCAGCTCTATTCCAGGGAAGAGCGCATCGCCCGTGCCCTGGAGGTGATAGAAGCCAATGGTTTCATCACCCTCTCTGATTATGCCTACATCAACAACCTGAGCCGCACCGCCGCCTCCCTGGAGCTGAAGGAAATCACCGCCGACCGAACTTCGCCAATAGATTCGATGGGCAGCGGAAGCCACAAGGTTTGGGTGAAGAGAAAGGAATAAATGCAAATATCTCTCAGAATATTTGTTAGTTTCAATTCTTTTTCGTATTTTTGCGGTGTAATTTAAATGGTAGTGTTATGACAACAGTAACAAGGGAACATCTTGAAGATGAGGTACTCAAGTCGATTCAGAAGAAAGCGGAGTCGATTATGCCGAAAGATGCCAAGGTTATTCTTTTCGGGTCAAGGGCCAGAAGGGATGCCAAGGCAGATTCCGACTGGGACATCCTTGTGCTTCTGAATAAGGATAAGATAGACGAGCAGGATCATGATAATTATACCTATCCTCTTTGGGAATTGGGTTGGCAAATTAATCAGATGATTCATCCGATAGTGTATTCGATGAAGGATTGGAACAGCAAAAAAGGCAGTCCTTTTTATAATAACGTGGAAGAGGAAGGGGTGATGCTATGCTAGAGAGTCAACAACGTAGAGATCTTGTACGCTACAGGATAGAAAAAGCTTATAAGAGTTTTGAAGAGGCTAAAGGTGTGGCAAAATTGAAGTTTTGGAATTTGACGGGAAATCGTTTGTATTATACTGTATTCCATATGGCTTCTGCATTGTTACTTGACAAGGGCTTTACTGCAAAGACTCATGCCGGTGTAATACATTTAGTTGGAGAGAAATTTATTGCAACAGGTTTGTTGGATCGAACTTATGGAAAGTTGTTCTCTCGTCTTTATGAGCTTCGGCAGTCTGGTGATTATGATGATACCTTTGATGCTACAGAAGAAGAGGTCTTGCCGTATTTTGAGAAAGTAGAGAATTTTATCAAAGATATGGAAGCGTTGATTACTCATAAGTAAAACATGGGTAAATATTTAAAATGATAGTGTTATGACGACAGATAGTCGATATTTTGCGCAAAAAGCGATGGATGCCGCAGATGCATTGTGGGATGAGGGCTTGATAGATAAAGAAACTATTGAGCACTGGAAGCATGAGCATATGAGAACGCCTTATTCTGAATAAGTGTAACGGATAGTATTAAAATAGATGTTTAATTTAAAGTCCAAATAATCATGGAGCAGATTACTATAGATTTTAAGAACGCTTTTGATTGTTCCAAGAAGGAAAAGTCGAAGGGTTGTCGCTCTGGCTATGTACGTCTGGTTCGTTTTATGGATGATAAGAAGCATACTAGGCCACAAGTGTATGAGGGCGATTTGTTGGAAGCTATTATGGATGTAAAGAGGGGCAATGTCAAGAACTTCGATACATTGGAGGATATGATGGACTATCTGGAGGCTTAGTCATGAGTATAAAATGCCTGGTTTAGAAGTAAATCATTGAACCTTTGTATGTGGTTCAAGCACGGGCTGAAGGCCCAAAAGCTCTAGCCCAGGGCAACACCCTGGGTATTAAGGCGTTGTCCCCCTGCGCCCTGTAAGGGCAAAAGCCTTGAATATATGCTGCTTTATAACCAATTTTATTTGGGATTTGCAAGAAACTTTTCGATTTTCTTGCAAATCCCAATTCTTTTTCGTACTTTTGCAGTTGTCTTGCTGTGGATGGTTGGCGATGAGTCGTTGGCTAAGTAAAAATCCATGGCTTGGCCTATCATAATTAAGAAAGACGTTCTCTACGTTTTCTTCTGACTCTTCGAAATTCGCAAAATTTAATATGGTGTTCAGAGGGAGACAGCAGTGGGCGTCTACCCACTGTGTATATACACATGGCATAGGTGTGCCCCTTCGTCAGGAGGGGTACGCTCTGTGCTATCATATATATACCCGCTTGGCGTAGGCATCTGTTGCTTCTTATCCTTGACACCATAGGACCGCGAATCCTCGAAGAGCAAGGGTAATGCGAGTGATAGATTCCCTACGCCTTCCTTTTTGATAGCTAATCGGTTATCCTATACCTTATCTTGCGATGAGGCTGGACTAGAATCAAAATAATCTTTTAAAATCAGATGGTTTCTGCTTTCGGGAATCGGTGGAGTAATAGGATGGCAAGGCTTTGCTATGCTCCCATCGGTAATGGAAGTTATGGCAAAGAAACTGCAACTCAGCTATAAGGAAATCGAATCCCGATTGGAATCGTTTAAAACTAAAGTGGTGCCAGCCTCTGAGGTTGGCTATGAGATACTGAAGGCTTTTGGTAAAAGCGAAAAGGATGTGTCGAGATACAAGGAAGGAAAGGGTGTCTTGAAGACATTCGACGGCTTGCTTATCAAAGGCTTGTTCTGCTATCAGGCTGTAGATACTTTGCATCTTACCACCAGGTTGGAGGCATTGAAGACCGATGCTCAGGTAAAGAAGGCTGCACCAAAGATTATTGCGGTGAGCGATGGTGAAACCCTCCTTGCTTATGATACTCGTGAGAATGATACTTACGAGCAGAAACTCGTCAAGATGCACAGCGACTTTGGCTTCTTCTATCCTTTGATGAATGTTGAGCGAGTACACACTACGGCAGAAAACCCTGCCGATGTGAAGGCTGCTGAGAAACTTGCCAAGCTGCATGATGAGATTCGTGCTTATAACGAATATAATAGTGATGACGACTTGCACGACCTCAATATCTTCATTACCCGCCTGCTCTTCTGTTTCTTTGCCGAAGACACAGGTATCTTTGCCGAAAATCTCTTTACCAACTTTATCAAGCAATTTACCAAGGAAGATGGTTCCGATCTCGGCGAGATGCTAGGTCAGGCATTCCAGGTGATGAATGTGCCAAACAAGGAGCGTTCGGAAGAACTTACCAAGGAAATCAATCAGTTTCCTTACGTGAATGGCGGTCTTTTTGCCTCAGACATTCCTATCCCCAAGATGGGTTATAAGGCTAGAAAGATTATCATCGAATGCGGCGATTTGGATTGGAAAGACATCAATCCGGATATTTTCGGTAGTATGATTCAGGCGGTGGTGAATCCTGATGTGCGTGCCAAGGAAGGTATGCACTACACCAGTGTGCCTAATATCATGAAGGTAATTAATCCGCTCTTTATGGATGATTTGAGAGGAGAATATAAGAAACTGACGGACTTTTACGATCAGAAGAAAAACCTGTATGACATGAGCGTATTGTCCATCAATCAGTTTGTGGCGGAATGCAAGCCTATTGTCAGGGGTTGCGACCGCTTGCTGTTGCGTATGAGTAAGATGAAGTTCTTCGATCCAGCGTGTGGAAGTGGCAACTTCTTGATTATCACCTATAAGCAGTTGCGCTTATTGGAGATGGATATCTTGCATCTTCGTAAGAAGTGCCAGCCTGAGCAGATGATAGACTTCATAGATGGTTCTTGCATCCACTTGGATCAATTCTACGGAATAGAGCTTCTCGACTTCCCTCACGAGGTAGCCATGCTTTCGCTCTGGCTTGCCGAGCATCAGATGAACAACAAGTTTCACGCCGATTTCGGTGTGAATGTTGCTGCCTTGCCTTTGCATAATATCAACCAGATAAAATGTGGTAATGCCTGTAGAATGGATTGGGAGGTAGTATGCCCACATACCAAGGATGAAGAAGTGTTTGTTTTTGGAAATCCTCCGTATTTGGGAACAAAATGGCAAACGATTAGTCAAAAAGAAGATGTAGATTTTGTAATGCCGGATAACAAATGTCGTAGAACTTTAGATTATATTTCTTGTTGGTTTGTTCTTGGAGCTAAATACGTGAAAGGCTCAAAAGCTAAATATGCTTTTGTTAGTACAAATTCTATATGTCAAGGAGAACAAGTAGCTGCTCTTTGGCCGCAAATTTCAAAGGATGATGTTTGTATTGATTTTTGTTATCTGCCATTTAAATGGAGTAATAATGCAAAATATAATGCTGGAGTAACATGTGTTATTATTGGTTTAGGTTGGAATTCAACTAAAAATAAGTACATTTATGCGGATAAATGTAAAAAAGTAAATAACATTAATTATTATTTGTTAGATGCCCCTAATGTTATAGTAGAACATCGTACTAGTCCGCTTTCTGAATTGCCAATTATGCGTAAAGGAAGTCAGCCTACTGATGGAGGCTTTTTACTTATGGATAAAGAAGAACGTAATGAATTTGTATTGGAAAACCAAAAGTTGGCTCCATATATAAGACAATATATGGGAGCCGATGATTTGATAAATGGTAAGTTGCGTTATTGTTTATGGCTAAAAGAATGTCCAGAAGATCTAATGTCATCTTGTGATAAACTTATTGTTCGATTAAAGAATGTGGCAAATATTCGAAGTAATAGTACTAAGGAACTTACAAGAAAATGGGCTTTAAAGCCACATTTATTTACTGAGGATAGGCAACCTGATATGGAATACTTGATGTTACCAGTAGTTTCTTCAGAAAAAAGGCAATATATTCCAATGGCTTATATTGATTCTACAGTGATAGCTAATACAAATTCCCAAATGATACCTGATGCGCCGATTTATGTATTTGGAGTGCTTACTTCATTGATTCATTCAGTTTGGATGAAGGCTGTTTGTGGAAGATTGGAAATGCGTTTTGCTTATTCCGCAAGTGTTGTTTACAACACTTTCCCCTTCCCATCTATCTCCGACACCAAGAAGTCTGAGATAGAAGAGGCGGCAACGAATGTGCTTCTGGCTCGTGAAAACTATCCCGAGAAGACGCTTGCAGATCTTTACGACCCTGAAAAGATGCCGGAGGATTTGCGTGCTGCACATGAGAAACTAGATGCCATCGTAGAAAGCTGCTATCCTGGCGCTCCGTTCCCAAATGATGAGGCTCGATTGGAATGCCTCTTCAAACTCTATGAGAAAATGACAGCTAACAAGTAATAATTTGAATGGCTTATGAACAAGATAAATGATAATATCGTTGATATCAAGTATCAGCAAACAGGTAAATCGAGTAATACCAATGAACTCGGTATGCGAGAGATGCAAGCCAAGGCTTACGAAGCCCGCAACCATCGCTTTCTGCTTATCAAGGCGCCACCAGCATCTGGCAAGAGTCGCGCCTTGATGTTCATCGCCCTGGATAAGCTGAAGAATCAGGGCGTCAAGAAGGTAGTAGTGGCTGTACCGGAAAAGAGTATCGGCCGCTCTTTTCAAAACACCGACCTGATGAAATATGGCTTCTTCGCCGATTGGAGGGTGGCGCAACAGTATAATCTTTGCGATACTACCGACGAGAAAGAGAAGGCGGTACGCTTTAAAAATTTCTTCCATCAAGATAAAAACAATATCCTGGTTTGCGCCCATGCCACACTAAGAAACGGCATGAAGGAAATAAGCGACGAGGAGTTTAATGATTGCCTCTTGGCGATAGATGAGTTTCATCATACAAGTGCTGATGTGAACAGCGGATTGGGCGATATTGTGCGCCGGGTGATGAATAATTCCACCGGTCATATTGTTGCCATGACGGGCAGTTACTTCCGAGGTGATGGTGTTCCGGTGTTGAGGGCAGAGGATGAGGCCCGTTTCTTCCCGGTAACCTACAACTATTATCAGCAACTCAACGGTTATCGCTATCTCAAGAACCTCGTTCTGGGCTATCACTTCTATCATGGCAGTTATCTCGACCATATCGCCGAGGTGTTGGATACTACCAAGAAGACCATCATCCATATTCCGAGTGTCAACTCCCGAGCATCCAGCGGTTTGGGTAAATACACGGAGGTGGATGAAATCATCAAGATTATCGGTAATGTAGAGGAACGGGATTACAACAATGGCGGCATCTATCACATCAGAACCAAGGACGGCAGACTGCTGAAGGTAGCCGATCTGGTGGAAGACCACGCCGAGACCCGCAATCTGGTGCAGGGATATTTACAGCGGATAAAGAAGCGTGATGATGTAGATATTATCATCGCTCTGGGTACTGCCAAGGAAGGTTTCGACTGGCAATGGTGTGAGGAATGTCTGACCATCGGTGTGCGTGGCTCGCTGACCGAAGTGGTGCAGATTATCGGAAGATGCACCCGTGATTGCGAAGGCAAGGAAACGGCTAAGTTTGTGAATATGATAGGAATGCCTGATGCCAATCAGCCCGATGTGAAGGTGGCGGTGAACGACTTTCTGAAAGCCATTACCGCATCGCTTCTGATGGAGCAGGTGATGGCGCCTAGTTGGCATTTCAAGACGGTGAAGGATGTGGATAGTGATGAGGGTAGTCCGCTGGATGCCCGTACCCTGGTGATAGAGGGCTTGAAACCTTTGTCGAGCGAGAAGACGAAGATGATTGTAAAGGAGCAGTTGGATGATTTGAAGGCTTCTATCTTGCAAGACGAACTGGTGGTGAAAGCCATCAGCGGAAGTACTACGGCTGAAACCATCACCAAAACGCTCATTCCGAAAGTGATTCGTGAAAAGTATCCGGATTTGAGCGAGGACGAAGTGGAAGAAGTTCGTCAGCGCCTGCTGCTTGATACCCTTGTCAAGGGTGGTGAAGTGGTGGATGATAAGGGAAATCCTATCGACTTCGATGCTTCGGCAAACGATGAGGAGAAGGAGGCGGAAGGTAATCGCCTCATCAAACTGGCAAACCGAATGATTAACATCGACCAGTTGAGCATCAATCTGATTGATTCCATCAACCCTTTCCAGCGTGCTTACGAAGTGTTGTCGAAGAATGTGGATAAGCAGACCCTGAAGATTATCCAGGACACGATGGCTGAACAGAAATTCGATATGACCATCGAACAGGCGATGATGCTGTTCAAGGGCCCCTATAAGCAATGGGTGGCAGAACATGACGGTCTGCGCCCTGACATCAACGACCCTGACCCGAAGGTAAGGGAACTGGCTGCTGCATTCCAGAAACTCAAGAACCTGAAGATTCGAAAAATGATGGGATTGGAGTATGAGCCGGAAAAGTAACATTCAACATTAACATAAATGGATTGGCCAGAAGAATTATTAGAGATATTTGATGACCCCTTGTTGGCGGATGTACGTCCGAAACCGAAGGCACCGACGCCCGATGACAGGCTGGCACAGAAATTGCTTGAAATCAACAAGTGGGTGGCAGAGCATGGTAGCGAACCCACAGCAGATGGTGGCTTGAAAGAAAAGTTGCTTGCTGCATCGCTCAAGGCTCTGCGAACCAAGGCAACAGATAGCCTCAGACAGTATGATGAGTATCAACTGTTGGGATAGGCTATAGTTTTTCACCTTATTATATATATAGTGATATGGATATAGATAAAGAATTAGAAGATATATTCAGCGATCCCTTGATGGATGTTTCCTATCAGGAGGCAAAACTCTTCGATGTGCCTGCCGACATGAAAGGCGTGATGGCTCAGAAGAAGGATGCGCCCGACCATGTGGCACAAAGAAAACTGTGTGAGAATTTCGCACAGTTTAAGCCGCTCTTCGAGCAGGTGCATCAGGATTTGAAGACCGGGAAGCGACAGTTGCAGAGAATCTCGAAGACGACGAGCTTATTGGCTGGACGCTATTATCTTGTAGATGGTCAGACGGTTTTGTTATATGAGATTATTGAGAAGAAAAAGGGTACTAATGGTTTGCCCGATGGCAGAACCCGCTGTATCTATGAAAATGGTACAGAGTCGGATATCTATCTCCAGACACTTCGCAAGAGTGTGGTGGCAAGTGGTTATGCCATCACCGAAACTCTGGAGGAGACGGATGCTCATTTCTTCAATTCTGAGGATGTGAAGCAGGAAGACCAGGTGACGGGGTATATCTACGTGCTTCGTTCGAAATCAGAGAATCCGGAAATTCGTAACATCAAGAATCTATATAAAATAGGTTTCTCTACGAATCGGGTAGAGGAACGTGTGGCAAATGCCGAGCACGAGCCTACTTATCTGATGGCACCTGTAGAGATTGTAAGCACTTACAAGATAGTGAACATGCACTCCCAGAAGTTTGAGGACCTGGTGCATCAGGTGTTGCAGACGGTGAACTTCCGTTTCAGGGTGGCTGATGATAAGGGAGAGATGCATGAGGCTACGGAATGGTATCAGGTTCCGCTGGAAATCATCGACAGTATCATTCAGAAAATCATGAATGGCACTATCATCTACTTTTCCTACAATAAGGAACAGCAATGTCTGGAGCAGCGAATAGAGAAAAAGCCATCGCAGTTAAATCTGTCGGGCTTGAAGGTTTTGACGCTGATTATCGAGAAACAGTATTTCGAGGAGATTGTATCTGGTGTGAAGACCGAGGAGTACCGTTCGCTGAAGCAGACCACGCTTAACAAATATACTTATATTGATGAGGCTGATGGCAAGCGTTATCTCCGTCGTTTTGATGCGATAAGGTTTTATGTGGGTTATCATTCGGATAGGGATAGTGCCGTGGTTCAGGTATTGGATACTACCTATGAGGATGGCTTGGTAACTTATCATCTCGGAAAGGTATTGGAGGTGATAAGAGGAAAGGAAAATAAATAAAACAGTTGAAAACCAATAGTTTAAGGTCGCAAATTGTGACCTTAAACGCTATTTCTATGTGTTCTAATATAGAGTGTTATACGAAGCTTTTGCCCTTACAGGGCGCATTGCTGACTGCGAGTGTACCCAGGCGCTGCCCTGGGCTAAGAGCTTTTGGGCTTTCAGCCCGTTCCTGAACCACCTGCAATGTTCTATTTTATGTTAGACCTTTCGAGTATTGTGCGCATAGCACGGTAGCGAGGATCTTTTTTGATGTCTCGCTTGGGACTAATATCATATTTGCGCTCTGTTTCGTCTGCCATTTCTTGGAAACGACGAGCCGCCTCACCATAGAGTGTTGGTATTGCTTTTATTGGATAAGCCATAATCCTTCTGCCTTTAATTCTTCTATAAATTCTTCAAAATCTGTAGCCTTGCCTGTCCTTTCGTATTCCGCTTCAATGGCTTCAATCCTAGCCACGGCTTCTTCTTCATTAGCCGGATGCCAGCCAATTGGATATCTTTTCTCCTTCATAAGCTCTTTCCTTTATAGTTTTCTTTTGAATTGTCTGATCAGATATCTAGGGCTTCTTCTCATATCCCATAAATCTACGAAAATGACGAGGTCGTTGGCTTCGTCGTAGCGATAGATAATCTTCCAATTCTCCTTGATAATCGCACTATGGTAAGGGCGGTGGAATCGCTTAAGCAATGGTTCTCTGGGTGAAGAAAGAGGATGAAGCATCAGGCGATGCTTGATGTCTTTATACTCATTATGGAATCGCTTTACTGTGGTCTTACCGAATTCTACTAATCCATAGTCGATAACAGTCTTTAATTCCTTTTTGAAATAAAGTGTTAATCTTATGCTAGCCATGGATATTGTGCAATTAGTTCTCTTTCAAAATCTTCAGCATCAATATATTGCCCATTCTCATACTCCGCCTCAATAGCTTCAATCCTAGCCATGGCTTCTTCTTCATTAGCCGGATGCCAGCCAACAGGAATCTTATTCCAGTCAATATCTTCTTCTGCACATTCATCCTCGGGAAGTGCTATGGCGGCATTTCCGTGATAGGCTGGTGCAGGCTCTGCTGCGAAAGCTGCATCTTTCTGCTCTTCTGGCAATGTATATCTTTTCTCTTTCATAAGCTTGCGTATTTTATCTGCTGCAAATTTACGATTATTATCTGAATCATGCAAGAAAAATGGGAGAAATGTTTTATAAAGTATCTTATAATCAAGGTTTTTGTTCTTTGTTGGGCTTTGGGTCGGTTCTGAAAAAAAGAGGGTGTGTCATAAGTCTATGGCGCACCCTCTTTTATGTTA
>ENA-OPLR01000139-OPLR01000139.1-human-gut-metagenome-genome-assembly--contig:-NODE-139-length-16811-cov-4.580270_pt1 | contig 16811 bp, 10 predicted proteins | sample MGYA00241448_ERZ501728 | MGnify/ENA primary metagenome ERZ501728 (study PRJEB25962, sample SAMEA2042649) | human gut metagenome | biome: human gut; feature: human-associated habitat; material: faeces...
TTGTCGCTTTGCAAGCAAAATCCCACTAAACCCTATAGGTTGCGGATTTGAGGTTCTTTACTTTATCGGGTTTAATACCCATGCGTCGTGAAACACGACGTATGGGTCGATATGTCTTTAATCCTCGTCGTCGAAGTCAACGCTGAAGTTCTTCTTGCCTCCGCGCTTGCCTCCGAAATCACGGCCACCACGTTTGTCGCCCTTGAAGCCACCACGCTTGTCGCCTTTCTCGAAACGCTTTCCGTCGCGCTTGCCACCGAAGTCACGACCACCCTTGCGGTCGCCCTTGAAGCTACGGCTGCCACGCTTGTCATCGTCGTCATCATTGCGTCGACCGCCGCCACCGATACGTGAACGGCCGCCCTTATGGAACTCAGCACGCTTCTTCTCGAAGTCTTCCAGACGGTGAGTATGGAATTTGAAAGAACGGATATCGTCCTCCTCGTTTTCAGTCTCCTCGCTTACACGCTTCTTGAATTCACGCTCCTTCTTGAAACGGTGCTTCTGAGCCATCTCGCTCTTCTCGCGCTCAGTCTTCACAATACCGCCTTCAGAACGGAAGTCCTTCATCTTGCCGTCGAACATCACATACTTGCGGAATTCGCACTCCAAGCTTCCGTTGAATACAGGAATCTTGATAGATGGTTTCAGACCAATCTGCTCGAAGCACTCCTCGCGGTAGCTCAATACCCAAGCCTCGTTGCCGGCAAAAGCCTTCTTGAAGCGCTCACCTATCATCTTGTAGGTGTTCAGGAGGTTAGGGGTAGAGATGCGCTCACCGTATGGAGGGTTCATGACGATGATGCTCTTCTCTGCTGGCTGGGTGAAGTCCTTGAAATCAGCCTGTGAGATGGTGATGTCCTTGCTGAGACCGGCAGCACGAACGTTGAGATTAGCTGTATTGACAGCCTTCATGTCAATATCGTAACCATAGATATGGTGCTCGAACTCGCGCTCCTGAGAGTCGTCGTTATAAATCGTATCGAAGAGATCCTGGTCGAAATCGTTCCACTTCTCGAAGGCAAACTCCTTGCGGAATACACCTGGAGAGATGTTTCGGGCTATGAGGGCAGCTTCGATGGCGATGGTACCTGAACCACACATCGGGTCGATGAAATCGCATTCGCCCTTCCAGCCGGTCATCAGAATCATACCTGCAGCGAGAACCTCGTTCAGAGGAGCCTCTACCTGCTCCTGGCGGTAGCCACGGCGGTGCAGACTCTCACCACTCGAATCGAGACTCAAGGTGGCATTGTCTTCTGCAATGTGGATGTTGAGGCGGATATCCGGGTTAGATACGCTGATATTTGGACGTGTACCCTGCTTCTCGCGGAACCAGTCAACAATCGCATCCTTTACCTTGTAGGTTACGAAGCGTGAGTTGCGGAACTCCTCTGAGTAGACTACTGAGTCAACAGAGAAAGTCTTCTTCACGTCTAAGATGTCATCCCACTTGATCTTCTGAATCTGATCATACACCTCTTCAGCGCTTCTAGCCTTGAAGTGCTTGATAGGCTTTAAGATACGGATGGCTGTGTGCAACTGGAAGTTAGCACGATACATCATTTCCTTGTCGCCTGTGAAAGACACCATGCGGCGACCGATCTGTACATTATTGGCACCCAACTGGGTGAGCTCTTCAGCCAAGACAGGCTCGAGGCCCATGAAGGTCTTGGCAATGAGTTCAAATTCCTGTTCCATTATTGAATTCTATATCTAATAAACTTTGTTTTTCTTTTTTATATTTCTTTGTTTTCGGTTTCATATCCTTGGTAACCCATACGTTGGCTCCCACTACGCAGCCTTCTCCGATGGTGATGCGACCGAGGATGGTGGCATTGGCGTAGACGATGACATCATTTTCGAGGATAGGGTGGCGAGGGATTCCCTTGATAGGGTTGCCGTCCTTATCGAGTGGGAAACTCTTGGCTCCGAGGGTTACACCCTGGTAGAGTTTCACATTGTCGCCGATGATGCAGGTAGCTCCAATCACCACACCCGTACCGTGGTCGATGGTGAAGTGCTTGCCGATGGTAGCCTCCGGGTTAATATCAATACCGGTTTCCGAATGCGCCAGTTCGGTCATCATTCTTGGAATGAGCGGCACTCCCAGTTCGTGCAGCACGTGAGCGATGCGGTAGTTGGTAATCGCCTTGATGACCGGGTAGCAGGAGATGATTTCTCCGTGGCTCATGGCAGCCGGGTCGCCCTCGTAGGCAGCCTCTACATCGGTAGCCAGAATCTTGCGCAGTCTCGGGAATTCCATGATTGCCTTGGCTGCAATCACGCCTGCCTTGGCACGCTGGTGCTGCAGTTCAGCCTGGGTTTCCGTTTCACAGTCGTTGGCGAAGCAGAGACCGGCGAGAATCTGCTCTGACAGCATCTCATAGAGTTTCTCTACTCTTACTCCAATATGATATTTGATGGTTGAGATATTTACCGAAGAATTGCCGAAATATCCCGGAAAGAGGATAGAACGGGACAAACTGATGATTTCTTCGAGCGCCTTGCCCGAAGGAAGTGGATTCCCGTCTCGATGCTGATGGAAGAGACCCTTCAAAGATTCGGCGCTCGAAAGCTCCTCGATGGTCTCTGTCAGCTGATGAGTTAATGTATCTTTACTCATTTTCTTAATGTCTCAATAAAATTTGAGTGCAAAGATACGATTATTTTCTTGAATGACAAAGAAATAGCTACGGTTTTTTGTATTTTTTAGAGTGATTTTTTGAGGGATGAAAGACGGAAAGACCCCATATACGGTGTTTTGCCGTACATGGGTCTGGCTTGTCTTATTTTGCGATGCTGTCCAGGAAGAGGAGCAGTCGGTTGGTGACGTTTACCTCTGAAACACCGGAATCGAAGTCGAGCGATACGAGGTTGAGCATTGGGAAACGGTCGTGGAGACGTTTCTCGATGCCCTTGGAAATCACGTGGTTAGCGATGCAACCGAAAGGCTGGAGCGAGATGATGTTGTTCACGCCATCACGGATGTAACCTACGATGTCGGCAGGCAGAAGCCAGCCTTCGCCAAACTGGGCTGCGAGCGAAACCAGTCCCTGTACGTCCTTCGCATCATCATAGATATTGGTGAACGGACGGAAGTAGCGGAACTTGCCGGCTGCCTTGTTTACCTGGCGCAATCTTCTGCCTATCAGCGCCTGATAAGCGCCCTTGATGATGAAATCGGGCACTTTGGTGCAACTCAGCCGCATGTGTTTCTGTATCTCCACGTTCACAAATTCCTGCAGGAAGAATGGGGCAAGCAGAGGCGGAACCACCTCAATGCCGCGCGAGATGATGTTCTGCTCCAGGAACTGGTGGGCGAAAGGATTGAACTTCAGGAAGATTTCGCCTACGATTCCTACCTTCGGCAGTTCTCTGTCGAGGGTCATCTGGTTGAATTCTTCGGCTGCCTGTTCCAGGAGTCGGATGAGTTCTTTGGCTGAATTCTGGGCGATAGGTCCGTCTATCAGTTGCATGTATTTATCGCGCAACTCTCTGGCAATGCCCGGTTTACGCTCTCTTACGATGCAGGCGTTGTACATCTCGTTGATTGCATCGCCATAGAAAATGGCGGTAACGATAATCTGACTGTATTTCAGCCAAGGCACATTGAAGCCGTCCTGCTCGTTATAGTCTTGCTTGTCGGCTGTTGAGCCTGATGCTTCGCCTGTTGAGGCTGTTACACCGAGCGTGAGCAGCGGAATGTCCTGGAATCCATTGGAAATCATCGCACGCTTGATGAGACCGGCGTAGTTGGTTGCGCGACACTGGCCGCCCGTCTGACTCATCACTACTGCTGTATTGTTCAGGTCGTATCTGCCTGATTTCAAGGCTTTGATGATGTCGCCGACGATGAGTGTTGCCGGATAGCAGACTTCGTTGTTGGCAAACTTCAAGCCGAGTTCGGCGCTTACCTCATTGCTCATCGGAAGTACCTCAACATCATAGCCTATCAGTTTCAGGATAGGCGGAATGATAGGGGTGAGGTATTCGGTCATGAAAGGAGCGAGAATCTTGCGATGAATGTCCTGCTTGGTGAATACCTTGGTCTGTTGTAAATGTTGAGTGTTGAGTGTTGAATTGGCTTTCCCTTCGGCCGCCGAACATTGTTTCTTCACTCTTCGTTCTTCACTCTTCACTTCCTTTACTCCCTTCAGGCTTTCTATGAGCGAGCGGACACGGAGTTTCAGTGAGCCGATATTGCTCACATCATCTATCTTCAACAGCGTGAAAGGCTTGTTGTGGCGCTTCATGATGTCGCGAATCTCGTCCTGGATAAAACTGTCAGGACCGCAGCCGAAGCTGGTCATCTGGACGAAATGAACCTCATCGCCCTGTTCTGCAGCCCATTGCGCTGCCTTCAGAATGCGGTTCATATACGCCCATTGCTTCACGAGATAAGTCTCTGGCTGACAGTTGTATGCTTCGTTGTTGTCCTGGCTGGCTAATGCTGCCTCATTTCTTTCTGCCGCCAGATCCTCCAAATTGAAGTCTTTGAAATCTGCAAAGAGATTACCCCGGGCGATGTCTTCGCTGATGACGTTGACTCCCAGATTGGCAATCATCTCGCTCAGCTTGTGCTGAATCAGCGGGTCTGTATGATAAGGGCGGCCAGCCAGCAGAATCGTAAGTCCCTTGTTCGGTTTCAGAATCTCCCAGCCCTGTTTCTTAACCTCAGCTGCATATACAGCCTGAGCATAGAGGGCTTCTCTCAGCGCTTTATGGGCAGTCTTCTTGCTTACTCCCAGTTGCTTGAGATAATCGGTAATCTGCTTTTCCAGCGCCTTAGGCTGGGCAAAGTTGATGACGGGCGTATCGATCGGTTTCTTCAGATTGATGACCGACTTGATGACATCGCTGTAGCCCGAAACGACCGGACAGTTGAAACTGTTCAGCGTATTCTTCGGGTCGTCATTATGTTCATAAACCACGTATGGCATGAGGATGCGGTCTACTTTCGGGTTCTCGTTGAGTTCCTTCAGATGACTGTGAGCCAGTTTAGCCGGAAAGCAGATATTGTCGCTCATCACCGTATTCAAGGCTCCTTCATACTGGCTGAAAGTGGAATCGGAAGAGAGAATCACGCCCAATCCTGCTGCCCGGAGCAGCGCATTCCAGAACGGATATTCCTCGTACATGTTGAGGATGCGAGGAATGCCTACTTTGACGTTGTGTTTTGCAACTTCAAGTGGGTTAACTTCTTCTCTATCAAATAGTAAACTATATTTGTATTCGTAGATGTTTTTGCCTTTTATCCCGTTTGCTCCCTTGTTGTTAAACACACGCTCACACTTGTTTCCGGAGTAGAATCGGTTGCCGCCGGCAAAGGTGTAGCGGGAAACATAACAATGGTTTTCGCAGCCTTTGCATTGCAGTTGTTTGGTTTCATAATGAGCCAGATTCTGGAGATCATCGATGGATCTTGATGAGGCAGGGTGCTCGTCTTCTGCAGATGTGCGATGCTTGTAATCTGCCGCCGCATGAAGGGCACAACCGTAGGCGCCCATCAGTTCCGGCATGTTGCTTCGTGCCACTTCGGTATGGGTGAGCAACTCAAATGCTCTTACCACCGCATCGTTTCTCATCGTACCACCCTGCACAACGATTTTGCCTCCAAGGTTCTCATTACCATGGAGTTTCAATACCTTATAAAGACAGTTCTTGATGACAGAATAAGAGATTCCTGCAGAAATATCAGCTACAGATGCGCCTTCTCTGAGCACCTGTTTTACCTTCGAGTTCATGAAGACGGTGCAGCGGGTTCCCAGGTCGCAGGGAGCCTTCGACTGGCAGGCGAGTTGGGCAAAATCGCCTACAGAATAACCCATATTGTTGGCAAAGGTCTGGATAAATGTTCCGCAGCCCGAACTGCACGCCTCGTTGAGTTCCATGCGCACCACAGCCCCTTTCTCCACGAAGATAGCCTTCATGTCCTGTCCGCCGATGTCCAGGATAAAACTCACGTCAGGCATGAGTGAGGCAGCTGCTCTTTCGTGCGCCATTGTTTCGATAATGCCGCTGTCGAGGCCGAAAGCCGCCTTGATAAGTTCTTCGCCGTAACCTGTAGAGCAGGATCCTACGATTTCCAGTTCAGCGCCTCGCAATGCTGCTTCCTGCTTCAGGGCGTTCAGTCCATCCGCTACCGCCTTGATCGGATTTCCCAGGTTCAGGCGGTAATTGGTAAAGACAATATCTCCCGTAGGCGTCTCCGCATTCACCCTTACCGCAACAATCTTCGTCGTAGTAGAGCCCGAGTCAATACCAATCACAACCTGCTGTTTCCCTTTATTCAGCGGTTTGGTTTCCGTAGCGAATTTCGCCTTGGATTTGAGCCATTCCTGGTGCTCTTTCTCGTTTTTGAACAGAGGCAGCAGACTGCTGGTCCATTCCGTTTGTATTTCTTTTTTCATCCGGCTTCTGAGTACCGAAACTGAGGCTGCAGAATCTGCCGATTTTGCCCGGTAAGCACAGCCCAGAGCCGGAATGAGATTGCTGTTTCCGGATACGATGAAGTCGTTTGGAGAGAGATAGAGATAATCGCAGAAAGCCTTGCGGAGAGCCGGAAGAAAGGTCAGCGGACCGCCGCAGAGCAGGATAGGAGCCTCGAAACTGATGCCGTGAGAAAGCGTTACCACCGTCTGTACGGCGATGGAATGGAAGATGCTGGCTGCAATATCGGCTTCGGGCAGATTGCGCGCCATCAGGTTCTGGATGTCGGTCTTGGCGAATACGCCGCAGCGGGCAGCCATCGGATAAACGTGTTCTGCCTTCATCGCCAACTCGCTCATCTTCTGGTTCTCTACGCCCATCAGCACACTCATCTGGTCGATGAAAGCGCCCGTTCCGCCGGCACAGTTGCCGTTCATGCGCAGTTCCATATTTCCGTTTTTCTTGAAGAAGATAACCTTCGCGTCTTCGCCACCAATATCGATGAGCGCCTTCGCCTCAGGATGAGCCGTACGGGCATAGACCGATGCAGCCACCACCTCCTGTACAAACTCCGCCTGGAGCTGTTCGGCAGTAGCCATTCCTACGCTTCCCGTTACGCAGATTCTTGCCTCTGCATCGCCCGTGAGGGCTAAAATCTCATCGAAATATTGCGACACAAGTTCGTTGACACGAGCGTTGTGGCGTTCGTATTTTGAGTAAATTACCCGGTTATCGCTGTCGATAACGGCTATTTTGGCTGTCGTAGAGCCAACGTCCAATCCTATGTAATAAGTTTTCTCCATTTCTCTTATCTCAAGTATTTTCTCTTATTCTAGTGTTTTTCCCCGAGTTCCATCTGCTCTCTTCTCATATCCCTGAAAGCGCTCCAGGCTATCGGAACCGCAACGGCAAATGAGCAGCAATCTGCCCACATCTGACACATCTCAACGCCCAGCAGCCCGAAGAAATAGGGGAGGATGAAGATGAGCGGAATGAAGAAAAGTCCGCTTCTTGCCGCCGCTACGATGTTGGCTCTCACCGGTTTACGGATGGTCTGCATCAGCATGTTGGTGAGCACGATGCTGGCTACGAGCGGAAAACTGAGCACCTGCCATCGCAAAGCCACCGAACCTACGGCTACAACCGCTGCATCATCGCGGAAGATACTGATGATGGAAGTTGAGAAGATGAAACCGAGAATGGCACAGACGCTGAGGAAAACCGTGCCGCATCTGATGCAGAAAAAGTAGGCTTCCTTTACGCGCCCATAGAGTTTGGCGCCGTAGCAGAATCCGCAGAGCGGCTGGAATCCCTGTCCCAGACCGATGACCATCGCATAGGTAAAGAAGGAGATGCGGGTAACGATGCTCATGCCCGCAATGGCTGCATCGCCAAACGCACCTGCTGCCACATTGAGCATCAGCGTAGCGATACTTCCCAGTCCCTGTCTTGACAGCGAAGGGGTTCCGCCGAAGATAATCTCCTTGGCAAAGGCGCGGGTAGGGGTGAAATTGCTGAGATGGATGCGGATGTTCTCGCCTTTATGCGTCATCCAGAAGAGCATGGCGCAGCCGAAACACTGGCTGATGAGGGTGGCTACGGCGGCTCCGGTAATGCCCAGCTGGAAGTAGAGGATGAGCAGAGGAGCCAGAATCAGATTGAGCAGCACACCCGACATGATGCCCTTCATCGCATACATCGTATTGCCCTGAAAGCGCATCAGATTATTCAGCGTAAGCGATGTGGTCATAAAGGGAGCACCCAGCAGGATAATGCCCAGATAACGCTCTGTATAAGGAAGAATGGTGGGCGTAGAACCCATCAGAAGACAGAGCGGTGTGAGGAACACATGACCCAGGATGGCGATGAGAAGACCGGTAAGAAAACTCAGCACAAAGCCCGTGGTTGCCATCTTCTGTGCCTCTTCCGTATGCTTGGCGCCCAACTGTCGCGAAACATAATTGCCCGCTCCGTGACCGAAGAAGAAACCTATCGCCTGAATCACAGCCATTGCTGCAAAGGAAACGCCTACCGCTGCCACACTCTGCGTGTTGATGCTGCCCACGAAATAGGTGTCGGCGAGGTTGTACATGCTCGTCGACAGCATACTGATAATCGTTGGTATGGCCATCGTGAAAATCACATGATGCACAGGGGCATGTGTGAGGAACGTATAGTTGTCTCTTTTCTCTTTCTTCATAACTTTATGATGCTCTTTTGGGGCATTTCAACCTGCAAAGGTACATAAATATCCACAAAGTTGGACAATTATGAACCAACTTTTATAAATTTATAAGAAAAGAGTTGTATTATTCATAAATTTATTGTATTTTTGCACCGTAATTGAATATATATACATAAAACAATATACTAATGAATGATGAGATAAGAATCATACCGATAACGACTAAAAAAGGGCTGAAAACCTTCATTCAGTTTCATTATGATCTCTACAGAGACCATAAGTTTGCCATTCCTTTTTTGCGTTTTGACGAGATGAATACGCTGGACCCAAAGAAGAATCCTGCCTTTGAATTCTGTGAAGCTCAATACTTCCTGGCGGTTGACAGCGAGGCTCGTATCGTAGGTAGAATTGCTGCCATTATCAACCATCGTGCCAACGAAGAGTGGAACAAGAAGCAGGTTCGCTTCGGCTGGTTCGATTTCGTGGATAATGTAGCGGTTTCCTGTGCCTTGTTGCGCGCGGTAGAAAACTGGGGCAAGAGCAGGGGAATGAACGAATGCGTAGGTCCGCTCGGATTTACGGATATGGACCGTGAGGGCTTGCTCATCGAGGGCTTCGACCGGAAGTCTACGATGTATATCAATTACAATTATCCTTATTATAAGACGCATCTGGAGAGTTATTCGCTCTATGAGAAGGATAACGACTGGCTGGAGTACCGCATCAGGATTCCGGAAGTGACGCCGGCTAAGTTTGCCAAGACTGCCCAGATGATAGAGAGCCGATATAATCTGCAGGTTCATAAGTTTACCCGCCGGGAACTGACCTCGGGAGGAATGGGCAGGAAAGTGTTCGAAATAGTGAACGAAACTTATAAGAATCTCTATGATTTCCAGCAGCTTACGGAGAAGCAGATAGATGAATATGTAAATACTTATATCAAGAAGGCTGACTTGAACCTGGTAACGGGTGTAGTGGATGGCAACGCTGGCAACAAGCTGGTAGCCTTTGGTGTTTCCTTCCCTTCGTTTACCGATGCGCTGCGCGAGATAGGCGATGGCAAGCTTTTCCCTACGGGTTGGCTGAAGGTGCTGAAGGTTCTGAAGTGGCACAAGACGGATACGGTAGATTTGCTTTTGATTGGTGTTCTTCCGGAATATCGCAAGAAGGGAGCCAACGCGCTTATTTTTGCCGATCTGATAGAGCAGTATCACCGTTATGGCTTTAAATGGGCTGAGGCAATGACGCAGATGGAGACCAATACCGGTGTTCAGAGCCAGTGGCAGTATCTGGAGAGCGAACAGCATCGCCGTCATCGCTGCTATAAGAAGAAGATTTAAAAGTCTCTGTTTTGAGCCTTTTAGGCGCAAAAAAGATAGAAAATGGGCTAAAAAGTTAAAATTACTAACTCGCTCTAAATTGGACTTTGATTGAAAATCAAGAAGTTGGGCGTTTGCCTATATTATATAGGTAACAATATGGAAACGAGCGGACTTCTGCTCGTTTCTGTATTTTGCAATATGCAAAGAACGCTTTGATTATGAGTGCAAAGATAAATCTATTTTCTGACAATTGATAGTTTTTACTTCATTTTTATATATCTTTCACTAAAGGATATTACTTCATAGGAAAAGTACTAAATTTCACAAAAAGTAAATATATCTAACAGTCTTGACTAAAAAATCGCCTTTTTCGCAATTTTTGCGTTGATTTTGCATAAAATATTCTTCATTAACAATTATTTTTATTAATTTTGCAAGGCAATTTATAATGTAGCCAAGCAACTTTGGCTCGTTTAGAATTGCAGTAAGTAGTAAACAGATTGTCAAACTAAAAAATAAAATAAAAGAAACAGACAGATATTTAAAGGAACGTCTAAGTGGAAGATGTTCAGTGAACAAATTCCATAAGGAAAGTACATTTCCTAAGATAGAGGCGATTCTGTTCTAAACTTTTTGGATATTGAGCTTTTAGCTCTTGTTCTCTCGTCTATGAATACCGCCAATTTTCAACACACGAGGACAAGCAGGCAGAAGGTTCACGCTCATAAGGCGTGGACTGTTCTGTGCTTGTTGTGTGTGCTGGTCACTTGGCGGTAACCGATAGACGAGACAAGCGTATGAACGGTTCACGCCTATTTTGTATCACAACTATTATCCAAAAAAAATGGAACAGAAAAATTATTTGAAATTGATTTGGATGGTTGCATTTATAGCTTTTGCAGCCGTCAGTTGTTGGGCGACTGCAGAATCCCTACACTTATTGTTATCCTCATGGCCTTTAGCTGTGTGTTGGGTTGTAACTGTCGGATTTTTCATTATTGCATCTTTGGGAACAAAGATGATTGTCGATAGTCTCAATCAAGATATCTATCTTGAAAAACGTGGTCTGCGTTTGGTAGGGGGAATTGTGATTGTTCTTATCTTTTGGTTGATTTGTAGTATGCCAACTAATACTCATACTTTCTTTTATCGCACAGTGATAAACGACAAGGTGAATACAGACATATCTACAACAAGAGGGTATTTGAGTCAAATAAAGAACAACACAAACAACAAAACACAGGCTACGGTAAAAGTCAATGAACTTAAAAACAACGTAGATGTTCTTTTGGGCGAATTAGAAGCTGAAATCAAGAACGAAGTAAACCCAGGATTTGGACCTAAGTCAAAAGAAATATTGCGTAAGTTTGCTACACTTTTGGGAGTTGATAAAGTTGAACCTTTAAGCTATAAGGGAACTTCTAAGCAAGACCGTGATAAACTTTGCGATGCTTATCGCACGAAAATCTACATTCTGGCAGAAAACCGTGCAACCAATATAATGGCGCACATTCTGTCGCCAAACTCAGACAATATAAAAGAGGTAAAACGAGATGACGAGAACTTGGCTTTGGTGAAAAAATATATTGGGGATAAAACTATCAACCTCAATGATGCAGAAGACGTTGAAGATGTTTGTGACAAACTCAATACAGCATATAACACTGTTAAAAAGAACAGCGACTTTGTAAACTTTTCATCCAAGACAGACGAGGCAAACTATACCGCCGACAATCCTGTAACAAAAGTAAAACGCATGATAAGCGTATTCGATGTATGGGAGGACTTCATGGCTGGTGAATATGCAGGACATGGTTTCATGTTCTGGATTATCATTTCTATTTTAGTAGATATAGCAGCATTTATCTTCTTTGATTTAGCATTTAAGAAAAGAGAAATTTAAAAATAAGAAATATGGCAGAAATGAATTTAGGAGGTAGCACGGAAAATGTAACTACTCCAATCTCTGAGGGAACAACTACTAACGAGATTCCAGAAGAGGCAGATACTTCAACGGTAGATGCTTCTGCACCAAACGTACAAGTAAATGAAGCGGGCATGAGTTCTGAGGAACTGAACGATGCTAATAAAATAAAGGTAACCATTGCCGATTACAAAACCCCTTTAGTGGTTTTCTTCGGACCTCCTGCGTGTGGAAAAACAATGACTTTGATTCGTCTGACACGATACTTGCAAGGAAAAGGCTACACCATAGAGCCTGTAACGTCATTCAGACCGACCTACGACAAGAACTATAGCGACATGTGTGCCAACTTCGATTCTATGATAGGAAGTGAGGATGCAGCAAAGTCAACAAGCAAGATAAACTTTATGCTTGTGCAAGTGTTACGTGATGGTAAGCCTTTGTGCCAAATACTTGAAGGGCCAGGAGAGTATTATTTCTCCCCAGAAAAGCCACAGGCAAGTTTTCCTAAGTATGTCAATGCGATTATCAGCAGTTCTAACAGAAAGATTTGGGCTATCATGGTCGAACCTGACAATACAAACAAGCGAATGGATGTGGAAGCTCGTCGACAATATGCCGTCAAACTCAACAAGTTGAAGACACGCATAGCTCCGAAAGACAAAGTTATGTTTATATTCAATAAAATTGATGCGACCCCATATGTAATAAGTCCAGGCAATATCAGATACAGTCAAGCTTTGCAACATACGGAGTACTTATACCCAGGCATATTTGCTCCATTTATGAATGTAAATCCTATCACAAGATTTTGGAGACCATACAATTTTGACTTTGTGGCTTTTCAAACAGGCGACTTTTCAGAAGCCTCGGATGGTACGCTTACTTTTGAGCAAGGTCCAGATGCTTATCCAAGAAACTTGTGGAATTTTATACTAAAACGCATAAGGGGTTGAAAATATGGATATAGAAATTTTTGTTCACGGAGTACCCAATGGGCAGAGCTTTTGGGGCAAGGAGGAAGACCGCAATTACTTTGGTAATTTCTATGGTCAGAGCAACTCAGATGCTGTGAAGTACCTTATACAGACGCGCTCGTCAAATGGTAAGACCTATTGTTATTACAATTACTTGGTCTATCAAAACGTTATCGGCAGTGATGGACGTGAGGGCTCTTACTTTGGACTCTCTATCAGATTTGATGCGTATTGTAAAGATTTTATAGGTATCTACAAAATATTGGATACAGTATTTACTGCTCATGTTCTGAATAAGATATTGAAAGTTCAAAACGGGAACTACAAATACATTATAGCAGACTTTGTCAGCGCATCTGAAATGATGGGCAATATCAAAGAAGCTATTTGGCAACTTCTCCAATCCACACTCACTAACGAAAGTATTTGCGGCTTGGGTAGCTTTGCCGTTGGTGGTGGAAGTCTCCCAACTGGGAATCTTTATGAAATAACAGCCAATGATGTAGAAGCAACTGTAAAACAATATGGAAAGATTGCTCTTTCTCCATACTATCCAACAGTCAGAGAAAAGGGTATGGCTCAGCAATATGATTCTAAACTTCAATCTGTTAAACAACAATATGAAGAAAGGTATAGTGCAGAGATTAATGCCAAAGAACAAACAAATCGCTCTTTGAATAACTCTTTAGCATCAGTGCAAAGAGAATGTACAAAGTTACAAGAGTTCATAGCTCAGAAAGACGAAATTATAGCTCAAAAAGAATCTGCTATAAAAAACTTGGAGTATCAGATTAAACAGATTGGACAAACTCAAAAGGCTATAAAGAACCTACACCTCATCAAGGCACCTATCGCAGAACTTGCGAACATTTTGGGAGGTCAACAAGTGCATGGACGTGAAGAAAACATCAAACAAAAGAAAGAAAATCCCTTTTCTGTAAAAGAATTGATTTCTTTCGCGAATTTGGCAATGCTTCTCGTAGTACTTATCGTGGTGGTTTCTTTATTGTTTAAAGTGTCTCCAAAAGAAAATAAGTCTGTAGACTCATTTGAGGTTTTGCAAGACTCAATATCTATTTTGAATGAGGAAATTGAAAATTTGAAAAGCCAACCTTCATCGCACGAACATGAGGATACATCTACAGGACAAGTAGCCAATCCTTTTAGCAGTGAAACAACGCCAACAAAGGTTAGAATATCTGTCACAGGGTATGATGAGGGTAAAAAAACATATTTGCAAAAAGATATTGCGTATGTCGTAACTGTCCTTGATTCCCAAAACCCTGATAACGGCTCTTGGAGTATTTCTGGTGGACGTATCGAAGGTGATGCTAAAGGAAAACGTATAAAGTTTGTACCAGAGTCTGACCAAAAAGTCACAATTACATATACAAATCCGAATGGTGAAAATAAAAGCCGTTCTTTGATTGTACAAAATTAGCAGAACAATATGAATGTAATGAAGTTTATTTTAGGCGTACTCATCACCACTACACTTTTTTCGTGTGGTGGTGATAAGAAAAAGCCTATATATGTAGAAACAGAAATCGTTACGGAAGAAAATGATGATTCATCTTACGCTCAAAGCGGAGACGAGATTGTTGTCCCATTCCGAAACGAAAACGGGGTTAAATATGTACAAGTAAAGGTCAATGGAGTTGGATTTGAAATGATATTCGATACAGGCTGCTCAGGTGCACTCATTTCGGTAGCAGAGGCAAACTATCTATATCAAAAAGGCAAACTGACTCAAGATGATATACTTGGAACAGCTCAATCTCAAATAGCAGACGGAAGTGTTGTAGAAAATATGGTGGTGAACTTAAAAGAGGTTGTTATCAATGACCAAATTCTATGTCCTAATGTGCAAGCCACTGTATCAAACAACATCAATGCTCCGCTTTTGCTCGGAAACGAAATTTTAGATAGACTTGCTACCATCAAAATTGATAATGAGCAAGAAGCCTTAATCTTTAAGTTGAAATAATGGTAAATAGTTCTATATACATATTTGGGTCTTTTGACAATGGGTATACGCAATATCCAGACAATTATGCAAATGAAATATATCAAAATTTCTTTGCACAAGCAAGATCTAAGTCCCAAATCGTAATACACAGAGATAAAGAACTTATGTATTATGGATATATCCGCCAATTGGATAAATATTCACAATACATAGGTTTTTGTGTACTTCTCAATGGCATGATGCTTACCAATATAAGCAGCTTGTTCACTGTGTTTGAAAATGCCATTGCCGAAATGGTGTCTCATAGGGATATTATAGCATTTAACGAACAAGGTGACATCGTATCGACAACAAATAGTCTTGCCAATAAATTGCAAGAAGTGAATGCAGTTACAGCTATCATTAGAAATGGAATGGACGGAATGGAATCTTATACAAAGTCTCTTCCACCTGTCAATTATTCTATATCCAATACAGAGAAGAAGGTCTTTGCATATAGTGATTCCAATGATGCCATCATTGATGCTTCATACAAATACGCCTATACTTATATTGCGAAAGATAAAGGATGCAACACAGCTTCGCTTTCTGGCTATAAAGGTATCATTAGAAAGTTACACAAAGAAAAAGACGAGTTGTCTTCCGAATATGGTAAGTTAAAGACCCAATACGACAAACTGAACAAGCAAAAGAAGCAGTACAAAAATGTTATTATTTTGTGCTTGATAGTAGTATTTTGTGGCGTTGGTTTGTTCTTACTAAATGATACTTTGAACAGTACTCAACAAACGCTTGAACAGTCTCAAAACGAAAATGTTCAAAAAGGCAAAACTATCCAAAAACTAAATTCAGACTTAACAGTTCTAAACGGAAATATTAGTAACTTAGAGTCCTCTTTATCATTGGAACGAAGTAAGCGTGAAGAGACAGAAACGGAATTGAATACGTTGAAGAATATCTATATGGAACAGCAACCATTATTTATTAAAAGTACATCATTCAACTTCAATTCAGGCTATTTGTCATTTGAGTATTATGGGTATTACGAAAAGACTGTTACATTGGGAGTAAGAGCGTTTGATGGTAATTATTCCTATTCTAATTCCACAACCTTTAATGTGGAAAAAGGACATCATTCATCATCCATATACCTAAGTAGTTATTTGAGCAGTTCACGATGGTATTCATTTGAATTGCTGATAGGGAATAAGATTATTGGTGGTGACAGGCATTGATGGCATCTGATATTAAGGAGGTGAATATTATAGAAATAGGGCTGTGTATGTGGATATTCCTCTTACACAACCCTCTTATGTAATCCTACTTTACAATCGTTTTCCGAATTTCATCTGCTTCGTGTGATAGCTCTTTCGCAATGCTATCTTTGTAATCAGCCATTACAACCATTTCATGGTGTCTGCGAATAGAATCCTCATAAACTGCGACACGATTTCTAACATTATTGATAACATCATCATCACGTTGTACTGAGAAGTACTTTTCGATATAACGAATATTCGGGTCGTCAGATGGCAGTACCATTCGCAATGCTCGATACTTCAAATCTGCCTCCTCCCAATCTTGATGCTCTCGCCATTGGGTGAGATTGCCCCAAATGGAAATAACGAGAGATAGAACCAAGCTACCGATGAAAAGAAGAACATACTTGGAGGTAGGTTCAAAGCGGTGGATAACAATCTTCTTCTGAGGCGTGTTGACCATAGCATGTAGCTTTTCGTGTACTACTTGTGAAGTAGCATCTTGCTCTTGCTTCAACTGCTTAACTGTGTCAAACAAGACTTTGCAACGCTGTTCGCCGTTGCTTGCTTCTTTCTTGGTAAGGTCGGTAAAGATGCAAATTGCCTCTCTTAATCTTGCCAATTTGTCAATAGCTTCCCCTTCTTTTACAGCCATAGCAAGAATAGCTTTTTCAAGTTTGCTTGTATCAACACTTACAGAGACTGGAGTGCTTTCCGCCTCTGTATTCTTTGGTGAGGCAGAA
>ENA-OPLR01000149-OPLR01000149.1-human-gut-metagenome-genome-assembly--contig:-NODE-149-length-16115-cov-2.446762_pt1 | contig 16115 bp, 10 predicted proteins | sample MGYA00241448_ERZ501728 | MGnify/ENA primary metagenome ERZ501728 (study PRJEB25962, sample SAMEA2042649) | human gut metagenome | biome: human gut; feature: human-associated habitat; material: faeces...
TTTGTTGCTCAGGTGCTTATAAAAAATATTAAATTATAGTGTTGCGGAATTAAGGATATATTCTTCATTTTGCAGTAAAGAAAGGAACAAACATTCTTTTGTCATTCATATTGGAGAACACTATGGACAAGGAAAGACATCTTTCTTAATGATGTTGGAAGAAGAAATCAAAAGTAGAAAAGTTCCTGTAGTCAATATCCATTTTGAGCCTTGGCTCTGCGATTCTGAAGCAGGTATAATTAACGAATTCTTTGATACATTCAGAATAGAAGTCGGAAAATACTTGCCCCGTTTGAACGGAACAATGCAGCAATATGTCAAATTACTATTGTCTTCTATTAAATATGAATCGAGGTGGTTGACAGTGTCCTTAGCTTCACTGTTTGGTTGCAAAAGTACCTTGAAGACGACTCATGACTTGTTAAGGGATGAACTTATGAAGATAGATTGCCCCATCATAATTACCATTGATGATGTCGATCGTTTACAAGGTAAGGAATTAATGATGGTATTGAAAATCATCCGTGATACAGCTGACTTTCCGAATGTGTTTTATATTGTAGCAGCTGACAATATTCATCTTAAACGGATGTTGAAAAGTTTGAACATAAACAATCCTGATGAGTATCTGAAGAAATTTTTTAATTTAGAATTTCAATTACCTGCCAATGAGAATGTTGCCTTTGGGGAATTACTGAAAATGTTGGAAGGGAAATACCAAGATTTGGGAATAGATGAAAAAACGAGTGCATGGTATGTTTGGCAAATCCGGAAAGTAGCATACGTTAGGGAAGCATTTCCTAATATGAGAGATGTGTATCGTTTTATAAATTCTTACTTTCTTTCCATAGATTCAATGAAAGAGGTTAGACAACTGAATCTCTTTGATTTGTTCTTGTTGACATTGATTCAGACATTGAATATGGAATATTACTTGCAATTGAGAGACCACAGTCTGAATTTATTAAATGTAGTACATTCTGGAAATGATATACTACTTCAATGGAAAGGTGATTTGAATGTCATTCAAAAAAGACAGGAGAAAGAAGCTATGATACAAGTGGAAAGAATACGCGCTAAAGATATTAACACTCCATATAAAGAAAAACGCTCAGAAGAAGTTGTAATTCCAGACTTTGAAGAGACTATAAAGAAAACGATTATAACCCCTAATGACATATTGCCTGGCTTAATGAATCTTTTGTTTGGTAAAGGTACACAAATTGTAGCTCCTAATCGTGCTTGCCGACATAATATGTTTTTCAAGTATTTTGCCAATATAGATGCAAGCTATATGGTATCAAGAATGGAAGTTATAGATATGTTGAACTCAGACGAGAATGTATATCGTAGTAGGCTTATTGAAATGTTTGAAACTCAAAGGGATGCTCATTTTTTGTCGGAGTTTACGTATTCTATACCTTATGTGAAAAGATGCAAGGAGACTGATGTTCTGAAACGTTTCTTCATCTTTATAGCATTATCCTATAAATACAAGAGAGATATGACCGTCCACAGCATGATAAAGTCTTTGGCTGATTATGAAGGTTGGGAACCAAGCAGACATAAGTTGTTCAATGTGCTTGCTTGTATGTACGGAAGAAACAAACAAGTTAATGTAAAGGACAAACTAGATAATTTTACTCTGTTGTGTACGACTTGTTCAAACATCAACATATTGTTGGTCTGCTTAAATATCATGTCAAACCAACTTGGCTACTTTATATTTGACAGAAAATATGTGGATGAAACAAACATTCTATTGGTAGATAGATTCTTCAAGGAAAAAGTTGAAAAAAGCAAGGGTAACATTGGCATACAAGAAATAGACACGATTATACAGATACAATGTGACTATGACATGAGGGAACATTGGAATAAACGTTTCGAACAGTTGATAAAGGAAGACAAGAACACTTGCTTGAATTTATTTTGCAGATTGGTGATATTCTATAATAACGGCAATATAGAATGGGATTTTCATTACAAAAGAGCCATATTGGGAGAATCATCTTTACCGGAAGACAATCTCTTATCTAGGTTAGCAGAAGCTTTTCCTGACGAGAAAGATATATTCCATTCGCTCTTAACATTACATAATCATTGTAGGAGCTTGACTGATGTATCAGATCTTAAAGATGATGCATTTATAAAAATGGCAAGTTCAAGGCAGAATAGATTGTGTATATAAAGTTAAATGCAATATTGGGCTATGAAAGCAACTATTAGAACATTTCAATCTGGATGTGGCGATTGTATTTTCCTGATTTTAGAGGATGCAATGAGTGGTGAAAGTTTTCACATCATGATTGATTGTGGACTATTTACGCCAGAAATCAAGACGTTTTTAGTTCAAAAACTTGAACAAAGGATTGATTTGCTTATTGTAACTCACTACGATGATGACCATATAGCGGGCATCATTAAGATGCTTTTGGAGTTAGAGAAAATGGAAATAGGGAAGATATTATTCAACTGTTTTCAGGATTATGATGAAAATGAAATTGTCGAGATTCCATCCGAGGATAAGGAACTGTTAGACAAATATGTTACAAACATACATCTGTCCCCCAATCCAAACAATAATAAAATCAGTGCTCCTCAGGCTGCGCTTCTCAGTCTGTTGTTGAAATCAAATGACAAATGGTTTAAAGCATGGAATAGGGAAATACTTATAGAAGGAGACACTATAAATGTTGGGAACGATACAAAATGGGGACGGTTCCTTGTTTTGTCTCCGTCAAGTGAAGCATGGGATAATCTGAAAGATTACTTTGTAAAGGAATATGTAAAATGCGTTCACTCAAGACCACCACAAGGAGCATTTGAAAATCAAGATGCTTATTGGGAGATGCTTTTAAGGATCGCTGCATCGAAGCCACAAATAAAAAAGATGATACCAATAAGTTCATCTATGATAAGCAAATCGTTCTTACAGAAAAAAGCAGCTGCAAATCCGAATGAGATTGGTATTACTTCACCCAACAAAGCTTCATTGGCCTTGGTATGGGAGTGCAATGGAAAGAGAATATTATTGGGAGGTGATGCTATTGCCTCTCAATTGTATGAAGCGATAAAGAAGCACTACGACGGTAATCATATTTTGTTTGAAGCTATCAAGATACCGCATCATGGAAGCAAAAACAATATGAGTAATGAACTTTCCCTACTAGTTGACACTGAACACTATTTCCTAACTGGAGGAAAAAAAGATGAAGGCCCCAACTATGAAACGTTGGCGAAGATCATACTTCATCCTATTGAGGATGGAATTCAATCCCACACGGTTCATTATAACAGAATACTGAACCTTACCGAACTTCAATGTTTGATAAAAGATGAATATAAAGAACTCTTAGAAAGTTGTAAGGCAAAACTAACCAATGAAAATGAATACACATTTGAATATTGAGGATGTTGCTGGAAGCATTGTGGTTCCAGTCTGGTGTGGAAGTGAAAAAGGAACAGCCTTCTTCATTTCACCAACGAAATTGCTGACAGCATTTCATGTTGTAGCAGAATATGTTGCTGACGATAGTGATATATTTATTAGTGTAAATGGCATAACTACGGAATGCACTTGTGAGGAACTGGCAAAAGGTAGGGACATAGCCATACTGACATGTGTTTCCTATATAAATGAGTGCTCTCCATATTCATTATTGTCTTCTGATTGCAGAAAGGGGCAAGTATTGTCCATTGTTGGCTATCCTGAGGAATTAGGTAACGGCATAGATGCCTTTTCGTTTTCTGTGGTGAATGTCCGTACCATAACCAGCATTCCAAATCAGTTTGACATTGTTGTAAGGAGAATTGACAAGTTTGCATTGTCAACCTATATGGGTATGTCAGGTTCTCCTGTAGTCAATGATTTTGGCTCTGTCGTGGGTATCGTTACGGATGAGCTTTATAATTCGTTAGGATACACTTCAATTCATTCCATCATGGAAAATCTGACAGAAAAAGGTATCAAGTATGAAGATAATGCAGACTTGGAAGATACATCTGATTTCGGACTTGGAACATGTGCCAAGTATATCTTGGAAGCGCAGGAACAGGCAGGAAGTAGATATTCACGTGATTTGCAAGTTGATGATAAAGATACCGAAAGGATTATATCGAGGTTTGCTGGAATCGGATTTGATGATGATTTGGAGAATATATCAAATGACTATAAGAATTTTTCAGAAATAATAAGGGAGGCAAAGAAAAAGACAGAAATTGAAAAGTTCAAAAAACAGCATATTGAAAATCTGATTATATCGAATAAATTTGTTGAAGGGCTTTATCAGTTGAAGAATTTAAGAGACAAGTCATATTCTGAATCCTCAGTCCATTTGTTTACTGCAAAAGAAAGGAAACAAATATCTGATATAATTTCCAAGGCAGATCAATATCTTCGGATGCAAAAGTATCTGAGCGAAAAGGGGTTGGCTATCGTTGGTGATGCTGGATGTGGCAAGACTTTCACTTTGTGTAAGATTTCCGAAAAGTTGTGTAAGAAGGAAAATGCTTATTTGCTTTTTGGTACCGATTTTTCTGGCAGTGAAATGCCTTTAGAAACCATTTTGAGAAAATTAAAATGGAAACAGCCTAATTCCTTTGATTTACTCAATGATAAAATGCTGAAAGAAGGGAAATTTGCCATATTTATTATTGATGCCATTAACGAAGGCGCAGGAATGTATTTTTGGCAAGAGAAACTTCCAACTCTGTTGAATCAAATTAGAAAATGGAGCAGAATCAAAATCATTGTATCAATCAGAAAACAAACAGTGCAGACAGATGTTCTAAATGAAACAATAGAAGGTTTCACAAGATTACCAATTCCAGGATTCAAAGATGTTAGAGTAGCTGTGAAGAAATTCTTCGAACATTATAATCTAGATAAAGATATTGATGATTTTAATCAGATACAGGCATTCAGCAATCCTTTGTTCTTGAAGATTTTTTGCGAAGCCTATAGTGAAGCGTACTATAGAGATTCGGAATCTCCTAATATCATAGAAATATACAAGAGCTATATATACAAGCGAAACCATGTTGTCTCTGTAGGGGCTGATGCAGACCCTCGTATGAATTACACAAAATGCCTTTTAGAGAGAATTGCATATTATTCTTTGTGGAATCTACAGTGTGGTGATATACCAAGAGAAAAAGCAAAATCTTACTCATATCGTCTGTGCCCATACAGAATGTGGAGCAAGGATTTGCTCTACAATACCCTTAGGGCTAATTTGTTGATGGAATACAAAACGTATGATGGAAGGGAGTGGATAACTTTTGAATATGACAGTATGGGAGACTATTTGAAAGCTGATGTTCTTCTGAGACATAAGGATGATGATTATTCGAAACTAAAGTTTCTATGCCGACTTGTTGATTTTACTACTGCAGAATATCAAACAAGCACAGATAAAACGAAAATATTCAACTTCATAAAGGCATTTCTGTCTATTTGGAATCCTCCTGTGGGATTATGGCATCATAAAGAGATTATTAATGGCAAATTGACGGAACTGTTTATCGAAAGTTTGGCTTTCAGAAATGTTACAAATGACCTTATGCAAACAGACGGAACTATAATGGAGAAAATTTTGGATGCTAATCCTCACTATCTACAGCCAGATGTATTCATTAATTTGTTAGAAAGTCATAATGAATCAGTGATAAGTGAGTTTCATCAAAAATTACTTTCCATGGGGATGAGCGAAAGAGATACTATATGGTCTGCATCTGCAAATTCTTTCTATTATATAGATGATGAGTTGAAACGATTATGGAACAATAATGGAATCAACAAGAAGTCATTGCTTGTTTTTGAAGTCTGGCTATTAAGTGCGTCTTACCCAAGCGTGCGTTTTCCTGCATTAAGGCACATTGTAAATCAGTTAGAAGAGACAGATATAGTAGATGAAGTTTTATACCTAATGAGTGTTTTCAAAAATGTGAATGACCCTTATGTTTTGCAAGGCCTGTATGCTGCCATCTACGGATATATTGTAAGAAAAAGAAATACTAATTTGTCCATCAGTAGAATGATTGTCGAATCTTTTTATTCGAAACACGGTCAAGCTCCTTATGATTTCGTTTTACGCCATTGGACGCTGAAGATATTGGAATGGCAATGGCATCTTTCTTGTGATGATACATATTGGAAAGCAGCTCAACCTCCATATAATCCGCCTATCAGTAATCCTTATGAAAATATTCCAAACGAAGATATTCCAGAAAATTTCTTCGGAACGAATCATGGTGCAGATAGTTTGCACCGTTCCTTGTTTGTATGGGATTTCTATCGTTACACTATGGGGGGAAATACATCTGACGACTTGGACAAGTTTATAGGAAAAGATAACAAGCATATTTCCATCAAGGATACGGCAAAAGCCATTGCGTTGCTGATAAAAAACAAATATGGATGGAATGAGGCTTTGGATGAGTATGATAGTAGTGTGCCATACGAATCGGGGCATTATCATAGAACAGAACGAATAGGAAAGAAATACCAATGGATTGGTTTGAGCGAGGTCTATGCCTATCTGTTAGATACCTGTAAAGTTTGCAAAGACCGATGGTCAAAGAAAAAGAAATTTAGGACTATCAACTATCCTTGGTTGGTTTCCAATCACATATACTTAGACCCTTCTTTAAGAGAAAATGATACCTTGGACGATGTAGTCAAAGGTCTTTTTGATGAGTATCCAAAAGATTCTACTATGGAACAGAGCATGAAATCTTGGATAGATGATGAGAAATGTATGCCACCATTTAATCCTATTCAAGTTGATCGTGACGGGGGTGAGTGGGTTGTACTTCAAGGATATGATACAAGAAAAGAAAATGATGATGTTGAAAAAGAACAAACACGAGAACGTTTCTTGTATTATAACACTTGTCTTGTGGACTTGAAAAACAAGTCAATTTTTGCAGAATGGGCAAAAACTGCCAATTTTTATGGAAGATGGATGCCAGAATCAACCGGATCTATTGATTTTCTATGGAATGACTATCCATGGTCGAACACATACACGTCTTCCTTATATGAGGATGGGTGTGTTGATGAGAAGATACCATGTGATGTTGAATTGACATACGAAGCAGAGTTGCAGGAGGATTTCAGAGGTGTTCAAAGTGAAGAAAATATTGCATCTACAGTTTATGCTCCATGCCGTAGTATAATGGATTCGCTTGGGCTTTATACGGCAGAGCGTGGAATAGTAAGGAAAAGTGATAATGGAGAAATTGTGGCAATAAATAGATTGATTTTAGGTGAGAGTTTCCATGGACTACTCATCAAGAGAACATTTCTTAATGAATACTTAAAGAAGCAAAGGAAATGTCTATTCTATTGTCTTCTCGGAGAAAAGAACCTAATCTCTTCTCCACATTATCAAATTCTAGTTCGAAATGATTTAACAGGAGCAGCTTTGTATAAAGATAATGATGTTGCAGAAATGATACAGCCATTGAGATTTGAGCCAAAAGAAGAGCCTCAAAAAGAGCCTGAAGGTGAAGATGAATATGGTTTAGGGATGCCAATTGAAAAATGGTTAGCCATGCCCAAGCTAAGTCCAAGTTCCATCATTGATAGATTAAAAGAATTGGCTGAATTGTCAAAACAAAATGGAGCAAAAGAATAACAAACTATATTGATATAATCATTCAAACAATGAACACAAACACTCAAATAGACAAGATAGATAAAGTACTCTCGAAAATATCGGGCAAGGAGATGAAAGGCTTTGTTCGTCAGTATGCAGCTACGCATGAGGACTTTGCTACCGCCTTGGTGGAAAAATATTGGAAGCCGGAGCGTGGTAACTATAAGGAGCAGGTGGAGGCTTGCTTTGCCCATGCTGGTGTGTTGGGCAAACGATTCGGACAACCGCAATGACGAGAATATCCGTGACCATTATATCGACAGCCTCATTGAATGGGGCGAGTATAAGAAGGCGGTAGAGGTGATAGACGATAACGAGGATGACTTTCACTCTTACTCCAAGAAATGGGAGGACAAAGTGGTGAAGGCATTGAAACTTTCAGGTGATAAGGATTGGCTGATAGAAGAATGCAAGAAAAGATTTATCGTCAGTGGCTATCGAATCAAATATTACGAGGCTCTGAAGGAGGTGATAGACAGAAATGAATGGCCTGCCTTCTTTGATGAGCTTTGGAAAATGCCCGATTGGGAACATGACTATGAGGATGCAGAAGCCAAGATCCTCATCAAGGAGGAACGGTTGGACTTGCTCAAGGATATGTTTGAGCATAAGCATTGGAACCTGTGGGAACTTTATCCAGAATATATCAAATATGTACCCAAGCAAGACCATGCCTTTGTGGGTGAGATACTGTTCAAGGACATCAAGAGATTGGCTCTGCTCAAAGAAAAACCAAAGGAGTTCAACTGGTTGTTGGGACAAATAGAGCGCGTGATGAGAAAGTCTGCTGCCGTGGATAAGATAATTAAGAATGGTATCAGACAGCTAATTGCGGATTATCCCGACAAATATTATTTCAAGAGTTATCTGGGAAGCATTCTATAGTAATGTTAAATGTTGAGTGTTGAATGTTTAATGTTGATTTTTTAGACTAATATTATGACTAGAGAAGAATTTGCAGAGAGATGGCAGCAACAGCATTATCCAACGATGGATTTACGGGCTGAGGTGCCTTTCTATTACGATATATATCAAAGGATTTGCTCCGTTGCGAAAGATGGAAGCAAGAAAATCAATGAGTTTTATGTCTTCCAGATACTGTTGTATGTGGAGAACATGGGACATCTGAAATTGGACGGCGTATATGCCAGGCTGTACCGCCGTTCGGAAGATATGGTGGGGCATTGGTGCGGATTGATGGAGTTGTCTGCTCCAACAGTGAACGCAGTGAAGATGATTGTGGGTGAAACCATTGGAAAAGCACCAGAGAGCGGTCTTGTGAAATGGGTTCAAGAGAGCGTGGCATCTCATGATTTCAATGAATTGAAGTCTGTGGCTTTGTTCTTTGCCCATGCTGACTTGGCTGTCGGTTTGCTCTTTCCGAACAGTCATTACCGGGAAGAGGTGTATCTACAGCTCTTCAATGAGGATAGCAGGATTGCATCTAATATGGTATCTTCTGACTTTGCTTTCAACTGGAAGGATAAGGAAGGAGTAACGGTGATGCAACGCCTAGGACATTGCTTTGAGCGGATGGGAGATGCGGTTACAGCACATTCCCTTTCCACTATCCGAGGTATTCGATTGGACTGCTACCGTGTGGTGGCATCGAAGGATGGCAAGTTGACCTTGATGAACAAGGATAACGAGCAGTACGCTCCAGTTGTTGTAACGACTCCTATTCCTGATGGACATCAGAAGATGTGCCTTATCTGCCAGATGGTGGGATGGAATGGTGAGTATTATATCAATGGCTCAGGCATATGGATGGATATGGCTGTCTATGAAAGATGGGACAACCAAAAACTATGGGATGGTATCGAGGAGGATGAGCGTGATGACTGTTCCTGTTCCTACTTCACGACACCTACAGGTGAGCATGTAAGCTGTTATGAGGATGCTTATGGCGAGGAAGATCTTGATGAGATTTCAGATTTCGATATATGGGGAAATCTTGATTTCAATCTTGGTGAGGATTCTATTGAGGCGGAAGCTGCAAGAAAGCGGAAGCGTAACAGAGAGGAAGGTCGAAAGCAACCGAATTACAAGTATAAGCCTACGGGCAAGAATCCGTCACAATACTTTGTTAGAAAAATCAACGAGGTGTTTAAGTGGACGGTGGAGGATTCCACTGACCTCAACTATGGTCTGCGTGTGTTGGAAGGTTGGATGAAGCAAGCACATGTTTATCTGGAAGGCAACAACTATGCTTATGCTCATTTTATCGCCTCATCTATAGTCTTCAGTGGTGCCAACTATTCAGATTGGTATATCGCAGACTATCCGAAACAGGCTACTCGCATGAAAAAGATTGTACGTGATGGCTATGAGGTGGTAATGGAGACTTTGCCACACGACCCATCCAACTGGCGCGAAGCCTTTGTGAAGATGCTGAAGCAATTGAAGTCTTATGGTTGGGAGATTTTCAAAGGCAAAGGGGCTTTTGACCTTGATAAAGCCATCAAGGATATCGAGAATCTATTGAAGAAATAATTTCTTTTGATGAAGAAAATCAAACTTTATGATTATCAGCAGAAGATGCTGGAAGACATTATCAACGTGCTGACTTCCGCTGCTACCAGTACATTCTATAATGAGAATGGTAAGAAGGAGAAGGTGGGCAGTTCGGTGATGGTGCAGATGCCGACAGGTACGGGAAAGACCTACGTGATGGCGGCTGTGGTGAAATGGTTCCTTGATAACCATGACACGGACGAAGTGTGGATTGTAGCGCACCGCCGTGAACTGGTGGAGCAAATGCAGCAGACGCTGGACAGATTCTGTCTGGACTATGGGGAGAAGGAAATGGAGCTGAAAGCGAAAGTAAGGATAAGGGTGCTGTCCATTCAATGGTTGAACAGACATATCGGCGAACTGGAAGGGGCTGGGTGTACGCCAGGACTCATCGTAGTGGATGAGGCGCACCATGCCATAGCAACCTCCTATCAAGACCTGTTTGACAGGAACAGAAAAGCCTTGAAACTCGGTATGACCGCCACTCCATGCCGCATGAACAAGAAATCCTTCAGCAAACTGTTCGAGATATTGCTGAAATCGCCCTGTACCAACGACTTTATCTTGCGTGGTTATCTGTCACCTTACGACTACGTGGTTATCGGCAAGTACTCCAACGATCAGTTGACCGTGAACCAGCTGAAAGGACGAGGCAGCGATGGCGACTATGCCATCAAGGAGATGGACGAGAAACTGAATATTCCGCAGACCATCCAACGCCTCTACGACAGCGTGAAGAAATACGCTGACGGCAAGAAGGGTATCGTATATGCCATAGATATTGTGCATGCCCAGGCGATAGCCGCCTGCTACAATGCCCTTGGAATGAAAAGTGTGGCACTGGACAGTAAGACTCCTGCCAAGAAACGCAAGGAGATGGTGGAGGCTTTCAGGCGCAGCGAGATAGACTGTCTGGTGAACGTGAACCTCTTCGACGAGGGTTTTGACTGTCCTGACGTGGAATTCATCCAGATGGCCCGTCCTACGCTGTCACTAGCCAAGTATCTGCAGATGGTGGGGCGTGGATTGCGCATCAACAAGGAGAACAAGGATAAGGTGTGCATGATTATCGACAACGTAGGTAACTACCGCAAGTTCGGCTTGCCCGACAAGCCTCGCAACTGGGAGAGTATGTTTGCAGGACTGAGGGCAGGCAAGGGTATCATCCCAACCTATGTGAAGAAGATGCAGAACATCATTGCCGTGAATGATGAGATGATAACGGTGAAGAAGGCGAATACGGCTAGGAAGAAGATGACAGCCAGACAACTGCATGAATATCTGAAGAATGTAGAGCCTTTCCAGCAGGATGGCAGATGGGGACTGAGGGTGATGAACGACATCATTGTGAAACCCATTTATTCGTATATCTCTGACTTCAAGGGTGATTATGCCGAATGCAGAATAGGCATGCAGAGATGTTTGTATGGACTATTGGACAGGAGGGGTAATATCATCCTGCCTCCGGAATATAAATACATATACAGGTGGAACGAACATGCGGTTGAAGTACAAGGTAATGATGGTTACAGCAGGACCATAGAATTGTAACGGCTAAGAAAATATAAAGATGGAACGCAAGAAACAGACTGGACATATCTGCCGATGGATGGCAGGCGGTATCATGGCAGCCATCCTCATCATAGGATGTACCATCATGATTGGCCTATCAGAATGGCACGACAGGAAAGAGATCGAATGCAGGAATACAGAACTGCATGAGTGGCGCAAGGATATGCATGATTTGAACATGCATATCGCCGAGATATCGTTGCTTGGCGAGACGGTAGCAGACTGGGATGCCACTGACGTAGAAGACTATCATCAACTTCGGATGGAAGTGGACCATATGTTGGAGAATATGGGGAAGATGAGCCGTCAGATAGAAGCAGAGAATCTCCGTCAGCTGTTTGTTGAGAAGGAAAGACTGTTATTGCAAATCAGGAATGCCGTACAGAAGCGCAATGATATTCATGAGGAGCTGACGACGGAAGTGCCCAAGATCGTTGCGAAAAGCAAGAAGGAGCAGCAAGTACAGTCCTCCATTCCCCGTCCTGCGGTTCAAAAGAAAAAACAGGGATTTTGGGCACGACTGTTCGGAAAAGAAGAGAAGGCTGCCGTTGATACCATGAAGCGTCCACAGCCCACCGCTATGACCCAAATGCTGTCTGTGCTCAATCAGAAGATTGTCGTCAGGCATCAGCAACAGAGCCGTAAGGTCAATGGGCATCTGGACAGTCTGGGCATCCGAAATGAAGCCATCAACCATCATCTGCAGAAAATGATTGCCGTTGTTGACGAGCATGTCAACAAGGGAATCGTGGAAAGAGAGCAGCAGATAGCCACACTGGAAGGTAACTACACCTATTATTATATAGGTATGCTCTCCCTATTGATTCTGGTATTATTCTGTATGTTCCTGCAGGTTATCAGAAACAAGAAAAGAACCGATCAGCTCATCGGAAAACTGAATACCAAAAACCAGCAGAACATAGAACTTCTTACCCAGCGTCGCCAGACCATACAAGCAATCACCCATGAATTACGAATCCCGTTGGCAACCCTCAAACACCATCTGGGTGTCATGAAGAAAGAATCTGCTGATGAAATAGATATCTCTTTGGAAGCCGTAGCAGGTATGGAGCAGATGCTCAATGATTTGTTGGACTATTTCAGACTGGACAACGGGAAGGAGACCATAATGACTAAACCCTTTACCATTAAAGGACTTGGAACAAGGCTGGCATCGGAATTTACAGGACTGGCGGACAAGAAGGGACTGGTGCTGACCGTGGAGAGTTCGTCGGATGACATCGTGCTGGGCGACAAGGAAAAGATACAAAGAATCGTAAGAAACCTGTTGTCCAATGCCCTGAAGTTTACGGATGCCGGTTCTGTGACCCTTCGGCTGAGTTATGAGGGTGGCATGCTGTTCATCTCCGTGCATGATACCGGAACCGGAATGGACGAAGAGGAACAGCAGCAAATCTTTGATGCCTTCAGGCAGCTGAGCAATGCGGCAACGAAAGACGGATTCGGCTTGGGACTGTCTATCGTGAAAAATCTGGTGGGTATGATGGATGGAAAGATAGAACTATCGAGCAAGAAGAATGTCGGCAGTACCATCACAGTGGAAATCCCATTGCCACTGGTGCATGAGAAAGATATTGAAAGAGAGAATGAGATGATCGGGGACAACCGAGCGGAAGTGGTCGTCATAGACGATAATGAACTGATACTCCATCGAATGCAGGGCATCTTTGCGGAAAACGGAATCAGATGCGATACCAGTATGAGTATGGATGAATTGCTGGCTAAGATGCGTGAGAAGGACTATGACATTCTGTTTACCGACCTGAAGATGCAGGGCGCAAACGGATATGATGTGCTCAAGATCCTGCGAATGTCAAACATCGGAAATTCCCGGACGATACCCGTTGTTGCCGTGACGGGATCTGCAGGTATCACAGAGGACTATCTGACCGGGAAGGGCTTTTCGGGATGTCTATCCAAGCCCTTCTCCCCGAACGAATTGATGTCGGTAGCCAACCGATTCATCCAGAAGGACGTGAACGGGAAAGGGAACATAGACCTGATACCCCTATATGAATTTGGTGAGAAGCAAAGAACGCTGTGGCTTTTTGAGGAAGAGACGGAGGAGAACATCCGCCGTATTGACAAGGCCTGGGAGAAAGGCGACCGCCATGAGCTGAAAGAAATATTGCATAGCATGAGAGGAACCTGGGAACTGATCGGATGCGGTGAAAAGCTGAACCGCGTTTTTTCTTCCGTGAAGAATACCACCACTACAGACAAGGAAATAGCCCAGGGAATCTGTGAAATCAAACGGCAGTGCGAAGATATTATCCAGGCTATTCATGAAGAACAGGAAGGAGGAATGAAATGACGAAGCGGATCATAGTGATAGAAGACAGTATGACCTTCTGTGAACGCATCTGTAATATGCTGAAGCGTCAAGGTTGGGAGACTTCCAAAGCCTACAACATGCGCAAGGGCATGGAACTGGTGCGGGAGGCGGATGAGTTTACCATCGTACTCTCTGACCTACGGTTGCCCGATGGTGACGGCATCCAACTGTTGGAATGGATGCGGGAGAATGGTTATGAGAACCAGTTTGTCATCATGACGGACTATGAGAGTTATTCCTCTGCCGTGGCAGCCATCAAGAAGGGCGCAGCCAATTATTTTCCGAAGAGTGAGATGCAGGGAGAGCTGTTTGAATTTCTGAATGCCCTGTGGAAAGGGAATGAACATATCGCCAAGAGTCGTGAGAAAATCTTTGCCCGGACCAGTGAAGCCTTCACGAAGGTGATAGAACAGGTGAATATGTTTGCTCCCATCCAGATAACGGTGATGATCCTGGGAGAGAGCGGAACGGGGAAAGAGCATATCGCCCGGATGATACATGAGAAAAGCAAGAGAGCCAACAAGCCATTCGTCACCTTGGATTGCGGCACCCTGAATGAACAGCTTGCCGCCTCTACACTTCTGGGGCATGAGAAGGGTGCTTTTACCGGGGCAGACAATGCCCGTGTGGGCGTGTTCGAGGAGGCGAAGGGAGGAACCCTGTTTCTGGACGAGATAGGCAACCTATCTTTGGAGGTGCAGAAGATGTTGCTGCGAGTGGTGCAGGAACAGCGATTCAGACGAGTTGGCGGAACAAAGGACATCGAGGCTGATGTGCGGTTGGTGCTGGCTACGAATGAAGATTTGGGCAAGGCAGTGAACAATGATACCTTCAAGCATGACCTGCTGCAACGTCTCTGCGAGACCATTATCGAGTTGCCGCCATTGCGAGAGGCGGTAGAGGATGTCAGACCATTGGCAGAATTCTTTCTGAGGAGATACAAACTGCGGTTCGGAAAAGAGATAGATGGTTTCAGTACCGGAGCCATCAAGGCTTTGGAAACCTATACCTGGCCAGGTAATGTGAGAGAACTGAAACGGGTCATCAAAAATGCCGTGGTCATGGCGAAAGAGAAGCAGATCACGGAAGAGAACCTGAAGTTTGATTCTTTTTCGGGGACTACATCGGGGACGACGGCGCTGCGAGATGTGGATTCGGAACGGAAACGAATCATTGGAGCCTTGAAACTCGCCAAGGGAAATCATACCAAAGCCGCAGAGATACTGAAGATTGGACGGACGACATTGTACAATCTGAAGGAGAAGTATGGTATAGAATAGGCTTTTGTGAAGGCAAAAGTGAAGAATGGGGTGTTCAAAACGTGAACAGGTGTTCAGGTTTTGAACACTTTTTGTTTTTGTACTGCTCGGCTGTGGTTGCTGTTGCTTTGTTGATAATCAGGAAGTTATACTCTGTTTTGGCGCTGCATGGCATCTGTTGGCATTGTTTTTGGACTTCTAAGGGTTGTGTGTACACCGACAAATAGAAGTTTAACATTCAAAAAAGAAAGATTTATGAGCCATAATATATTGATAGAGACTGCTTTCTTTAAGGTTATCAACAACCTTGGTGGAAAGATGGAGATGGACCAGATCCAGGAGGAGTATCACCAGTTTGTAACTCAGGTTATAGACCTGTGCCACCGTACGTCAGAGAGCAAGGAGGCTCTGCATGCCCTGGTGTTTGCAGAGACAGAGTTGCAATATCATCCTCTGTTACATCCAGATACAGGATGTGTTCTTGGACTGTATATCAAGAAAGCCCTGTCGTTCATCCGTAAGATGATGCTGCAGGTAAAGGCAAGCGTGGGCAAGGGGGCTTCTGTTGCTGTTGCCCATGAGAAGACGGGTAAGGCTTTGCCGATATGCTGGACGGGGAACGCAGTAGACCTCGTAGAGATGGTATATGGCATCTGCGTGATGGGAAGTGTGAATGACGGCGAAGTGAAATTCAAGGTAAGTGTTCGGTGAATGCCGTATTGTGTGCCTAGATAAAGTTTCGTACCTTTG
>ENA-OPLR01000168-OPLR01000168.1-human-gut-metagenome-genome-assembly--contig:-NODE-168-length-15174-cov-4.319730_pt1 | contig 15174 bp, 14 predicted proteins | sample MGYA00241448_ERZ501728 | MGnify/ENA primary metagenome ERZ501728 (study PRJEB25962, sample SAMEA2042649) | human gut metagenome | biome: human gut; feature: human-associated habitat; material: faeces...
GTTTTTAAGAACAGAGAACTGGACACCCTACTTATTTTACCACTCCAGTTTCCATCTCATTTTCCAAATAAGAGAAAACATAAACAGCTCCTTCGTAATACAAGCCACAGGCTGGATTACACAGGCGCTTGTAGGTTTCTGAAAAATACAACTGATCCAGAGCTGTCTTTATATCCCAGCCATACTTTTGCATCAACATCTCCACCAATTCTGTAGCGAGGCATTCTATCTGAAACTGAATATCTTTATCCATAATTACAACTTGGCCATTATAAGTTCTACAACCATGACATAATTCACCCCTATTCTTTTGGATCAATGTCAAATGGAAGCAATGGAGTATCATCATCATTGCCACTATTGAATCGGTCGAAATCCGAGATATAGGAACGGTCTTGAATAACCTTATATTTCTCATACTCAGAATAAGCCTTTTCTCTGGCTTCTTCTTGCGAAACCTTACCTGCACTACTCTTAGCATCATAGTCCATAGTTTCAAGCAACAGCTTCAGGCGATTCTTCCAATCTTCCATCGTAGTAACAATGTGCCGTCTTGCACGAGACTCTGCGAGATCCAGGAAACTTGTTGTTATTGCGTTGAGCTGAGACAATTCTTCATCTGAAAGATAGTTCTTTGCGACTATCGTATCAGACTTTTGAACTCTTCCATCCGGTGCTTTCTTCCATGTAGTCAATCCCATGTGAGGCATTTCCGCATCAGCTCGCTCATAAACAATCTCGGCTGCCGTATGATTGGTAACCGCCAGATGCATCATATTCTGCACCATCTTGTAGAAGAGTTTGGTACTTTCAGCCTTTGCGTCATAATCAGCACTACACTCAGCATAAATATCAGTTATCTTCTGGTAGTATCTACGTTCTGAAGTGCGGATTTCACGGATGCGTTCCAGCAAATCGTCAAAATAATCCTTGCCGAAGTGCTTACCTTGCTTCAAACGCTCATCATCCAAAACATAACCCTTAATGATGAACTCCTTCAATACAGAGGTTGCCCATATACGGAATTGGGTTGCCTGATAGCTGTTCACTCGATAACCAACAGCGATGATAACATCAAGATTGTAGAACAATGGAGCACGCTCGACATCACGCTCTCCCTCCAGTTGAACTTGTTGAATTTTTCTACAAGTTGCCTCTCTTTGCAATTCACCAGACTCATAAATCTGAGAAATATGATAAGTGATAGTTGCTCTATCAACACCAAACAAAGCAGCCATCCTTTTCTGTGACATCCAAAAAGTTTCGTTGTTGAAAATCACTTCAATGCGAGTCTCACCTTGTGCAGTTTTATACAGTAAGATATTGGATTCCAGAGAGTTCTGCACAAGTTCGGTTGTAGATACGGATTGAGAAAAATAGGCTCTTGCCTGCTTCACTAACAGCTTCCTTGAATCAGCATTCTCAGAAATGATCATACAAGCCATACGTGATAGATGGAAAGCTTCGACCTTGCGAAACGCTCCATTACCCACCTTGAACATGTCAACCGCATGGTTGAAATGTTCGTCTATATTCATACCTTTTTCACTGGCAACTTTGATTGCTTTGTCTATTACATTCTGAAATTTCCAATATCCCGAATAGCCCATCGCATTACAAAGATCACGTGAGCTCCAGTATTCTTTCCCGTTACCATCCACTTTTCGAATTTCTTCGAATGTCGGACGCATTTCAGGCACATTATTTTCATCCATATCTCTTATCCGTTTCTTTTTGTATTGACGTTCTACAACATTGAATAGCAAAAATACAAAAAAAAGATGAAAATCGTCCCTAATCATTTACAAGATGTATGATTTTTAATGTTATTTATGCAAAAAGAAAGAAACATGTCAGAATATATTGATTTTATCGCCTATCAAGACGATGCAATAATCCAACGCCCCTTACGTTATTACAGAAGACGAGGACAACCGCATCCACAACCGAAGGGAGACCTTCATCAGGAAAACAGGCACCGAAAAAACGGTACTCATCACGATGATCACCTCCCATGGACTTGCGCCGGGCGGCTATTCTGATGACATTCAATGCCAGCTGACGATGGCAGATTTATTCAGATAAAAGCCGACCTCTCAAAAATGATAAAAAAGCACGTTTTAGCACGAAAATGCAGATTTTGAGTGTTTACAAAGGTTAAATATGTTAAATCTTAAACCCCTAAAAATGGTGGTTTGTAAAGATAAGTGACATACAAAATGAATGAAATCAAGTGAAATCAAGTGAAAATACGAAAATCGTAAGTAGCTGATAATCAACATTCTTTTCATTCAGAAGGAAAGCGGCTCACAAATAGCACGTTAGTACTTAACCGATTGAGAATCAACGACATTCATTATTTGCGTGGGAAAGTGAAAGGCGTAGAAAAGGGCTTAAAAAGATACTTGAAAAAAGTAGGAAAGTAGGACTAAAAAGCACTGAATATCAGATAATTAAACAGATAAAAATCCTTACATTTTAGCCCGGCTTTCATATGGCTCAACCATATACTAAACAACTGATATTCAGTTGGTTACGTATGGCGCATCGGGAAATAAGTCGTGATAAACAACGATTAATATCGACAACAAATGATAGTTAAGGTGCTCAAAATGAGCACCTTTCTTTTTAGCCTTACTATTGGTTATAATCAATGGTAAGGCTTTTTTAGCACCTTTTTGTACCGCTCTTGTACCTCCACTTTTCAAAAGTAATAATTTGAGACTCCATTTTTGGCAAATGAGTGCAAGATTGCCGAGAGTTTTGGACAATGATGGACGATGATATAAGACTATTGAAAATAAACGGAGTAATGACAGACGACTTTTTCTACAATAAATTAAGTAAAAAAGTATAAAAAGCGTACAAATGACAGCAAGCAAAGAAAGAATTCTAAAAATTTGCGAGTATTGTGGGAAGAGCTTCTATGCATCAAAATCCACAACTCGTTATTGCTCCAAGCAATGCAACAGTTATGCCTATAAGGCAGCAAGACGTGAGGAGAAAGTAAAGATGGCTGAGACAATGAGCCACCGAAAAGCTTCCGAGAAATCCATGTCTGAAATCCTCGTGAAAGAATACCTCACTATTCAAGAGGTCGCTATACTTTTGGGACTAAGCAGACAGACCATATATAATATGGTGTATAGTGGTAAGTTGCGAGCATCCAAGATTACTTCTCGTTTATCTTTAATCAGAAAGCGAGATATAGATTATCTTGTTGATAGTTTGCCATACACCACAAAAAAAAAGTGCTTCAAAAGAAGCAGTTCATGCAAACCGAGAGCTACCTGTTCCAGAATATTACTCTGCCAAGGAAATTGCAGAAGTCCACAACACTTACGAGACCGCCATCTATGAGATAGTCAAGAAAGTCAAGATTTCAAGAATATCCATACAAGGAAGAGTATATTGGAACAAGAAAGAGGTGGATGATTATTTTGCACACCTGTCTCCAGATCCAACCATCAGTGAATGGATGACTGTTATGGACATTCAACAGAAATATTGTATGACGAAAACAGCCGTATATAGTTTCGTTAGTCACAATGCTATTCCAAGAAAAATGGAAGGTAACAATGTTCTGTATTCCAAGCGTCATGTACAATTGGCAAAAGGTGAATCCGTAGAAGACCAACTTTATTATACAATACCGGAGGCCATGAAGTTGTATGGTTTAAGTCAGGACCAGATTTATAAGCGTATCAAGAAATACGCTATTGAAAAGGTGAAGATTGGCAAGTATATCAAGATTTCCAAGCGAGATTTAGAGAAAGCTATCGGCAAGCCTAAGGTTATTTAGCGGTTATCAAAAGGTTAAGTTGTACACCATTACATAACTCTATTATTTTGCAATCGATTTCAAAGATCTCTTAATACGGGATCATATATGAAACATAAGTATCACATTATAAAAAGTAAACATCATGGTAAATACATGTACAAGAGTTTCTCTTCGCCAAAGAGCGATTAAAAACGACCGTATTTCTCTTTATTTGGATTTCTATCCACCAGTACGCAACCCTGAGACTATGCAAATGAGTCGCAGGGAATATTTAGGTATCTATATCTATGCTCATCCAAAGAATGAGATGGAACGTGAGTTTAATACAGATATGCTCAACAAAGCAGAGGCCATCCGTTGTATCAGAACCCAATCACTCATCAATGAAGAATTTGGTTTTTTGGACAAAACACGACAGAAAGCAGATTTTTTGGCATACTTTGAGAAGATGACACATAAGAAAGATGACAAGTGGACATGTGTCTACAAGCATTTCTTCAAATTTGTTCAAGGTCATTGTACATTTGGGGATGTGACAGTGGAACTTTGCAAAAAGTTCAGAGAGTATCTTCTGAATGCAAATCAGTTGAATCGAACAAAACAAAAGGTATCTCTCAACTCTGCAGCAGGTTACTACTCTACTTTCCGTGGTCTCTTAAAAATCGCCTATCGTGACAAGTGGCTGCGTGAGAACATCAATGACTATCTGGACAAGATTGAGCCACAAGATGTAAAGAAGGAGTTTCTTACCCTCGATGAAGTAAAGCAGTTGGCAGCAACTCCTTGCGATATACCTGTACTGAAGTCTGCCTCCCTCTTTGCTTGCCTCACAGGATTGCGAATCAGCGACATCTTAAAATTGCGTTGGGAAGACTTCGAGATAGCTCCCGACCAAGGCTATTGCTTGCGTATTCGTACCCAGAAGACTCAGACCGAGGCAACCTTGCCTATCAGCAACGAGGCATACGAACTATGTGGTGAACCAAGCACGGGTATCGTGTTCAAGGGATTGAAGCGCAGCATGATTAACCATCCCCTTAAAGCATGGTTGAAGAAGGCAGGAATCACCAAGCCATTTTCATTCCATTGCTTCCGGCACTCGTATGCAACAATCCAAATCGCCTTAGGCACAGACATTTACACGGTTTCGAAGATGCTTACCCATAAGAATGTAAGCACAACACAGATATATGCCGACCTCGTGAACGCAAAGAAAAGAGAGACAGCAAATAAGATTTCTCTTAAATAAATCCATTGCATTCATTTCATAGTGCCCGATATTGAAAAAATGTTCAATATCGGGCTTTTTAGTTAAAGGCTCCTTAAAGTTTTACGTGACTCACGCGTGACTCACGTGTCAGTTTCTGCAGTTTTTCCTATTTTTGCGCCACAAATGATTAATAATACGCAATATGAAACAGTTTAAAAAAGAATTTTTGACACAGCATTTATTGGTTTTGTGTGCAATGTCTATCATTGGTGCACTTGTTCGCAACGAAGCTATGCAATATGGTGTAGACACCTTTAGCTGCAACTTGACGTTCGTTATCTCAACCACCGTACTGATGGTTGTTTATCTCCATGCATTAGATAGTATCGTACGATTGCTTGCCCCATGGTTTAAGCATATCTTTTGTAATACAGTAAACAATACAGAAAGAAAGCGTCTGTCTTCTATTGTCATCAATGAAACAAATACATATGATGAGGGAGAAGAGCTAAATCTGGAAGATGTAACTTTCGTCTATGCAGACGAAGCCTCTTCTTGTATTACAAGCTATGAACAGTTGAGACAGGAAGCATTGGAAGACAAAGCCAAAAAGGAAAAGGTCTTGTTAAACTCAGCTATCGATTATACCAGAAGAACTTTTGCTGCCTACATGAAAGAGGAGCATTTGAACCAACTTTGTGACGACATCGCTATTTTCCAGTGTTGTGCCTCTACACACATGAGACATCATTCATTGATTGTTGACAAGGCTATTCGTACTATTGACTTAATGCATTATGCTTGGAATATAGGAAACCTTTTCAAGAAGAAAGGCATTGATACAGCAACCTTTATAAAACAAGTTTTTGCTGATGCGCTGGTTGATGTGGAAATATCCACTATTATAAGGAAGTTAAGAATGGAAGGTACCTGCATCATTGAATTACTACCAAGCTCAGAGGTTCAAGGCGGAATCAAGACACATTATTGTTGCTGATAAGCTTTGAGCGGTTATTCTGAGGTTATATCTCAGTGATATTTATCTCCATTACATAACTCATTTACTTTGTACCCGAATAATAAAAAATGAACAGATATGATAAATGAAAGTATCACCTTTGATAAGTTACCACAAGCGGTATCTTATTTAACAGAACAAGTTATCGAGTTGAAGCAAATGGTATCAGCACTTCAACCTACATCATCAGCAAATAACCATATATTGGTTGAGATTGATGAGGCTGCTATTATTATAATGAAGTCGAAGCCAACCATTTATCGATTGGTTAACCAAGGCATTCTGCCATCCTATAAAAAAGGTAAGAAGCTATACTTCTATAAGGATGAGCTGCTTGCATGGATTGAGAATGGTCGAAAAGCTACCAAGGAGCAGAACCATTCTGAAATGCTAAAAGCCATGCAAGGAGGAATGAAGCGCAAACCCAAGTCAATGTATAATTTTTAACTCTATGCCAAATGACAGCTTTAAATAACAATAAGGAAACTTCCATCAATCCAATGATTATCATGGATAAGGCTATTGATATGGGTACTCGCTTATCAGGAAGCCAGTTTCCCGTAAGCATCTTTCCTGCCAAGATTCAGAGAATCATCAAGGAGGTACACGAATGCCACAGTTTTCCTACCGACTATATATCAGCAGCCATACTCACAGCATTGGCTGTTGGTATCGGCAACACGCACTTGGCACAGATGAAACAAGGTTGGCTTGAAAGTCCTATCTTATACATGGCTCTTATCGGAAGACCAGGAGCCAACAAGAGCCACCCACTTAGCTTCGCTATGAAGCCATTCCTCGATTACGACTATGAGCAAAACAAGTTGTTCGAGGAGCAATACAGTAAGTTTGAGGAAAAGATGTGCATGTCTCGCAAGGAACGCATTGAAAATGGAGAGGATGGATTCCCGCAAGAACCTGTACGCAAACGCTTCTTGGTCTCTGATGTCACACCAGAAGGCTTGAGCTATATTCATGCGCAGAACAAGAGGGGTTTATGCCTATGGACAGACGAGCTATCTGCATGGTTCAAGAACTTCAACCGCTATAACAATGGTTCAGAGGAACAGTTCTGGTTATCTGTCTTTAGCGCCAAGACAACCATATCAGACAGAAGAAGTTCCAAGAGTTCCATTTTCATTAAACGCCCCTATATCTCAGTAATCGGAACCATCCAAAAGAAGATACTTAGTGAGTTGGCGAAAGGCGAACGCTCCAGCAACGGCTTCATCGATCGCATTTTGTTCGTCATGCCTAACCTTCAGCAGAAAGCGAGATGGAGTGACCGAGAGTTGCCCGATAATATAGAGCGAGATTGGCAAGCCATCATTCAACACCTTATTGATATGGAGTGTCCAATAAATGAGCAACAGGAAATCGAGCCCCATGTCTTATCATTCACTGAAGAAGCTAAGGCAAGGCTCTATGAATGGCAGCATCATTTCTCCGAGCAATGCGACAATGAAACAAATGATACCATTGTCAGCATCTATTGCAAGCTGGAGATATACATCATCCGTTTCTGTCTGATTATTCAATTGGCACGATGGACGTGTGGAGAATGTGATAAGGAAGCCATCGACCTGCTGAGTGTAGAGCGAGCCATCCGATTGACAGAGTATTTCAAGAACTCTGCCATATCAGTACAAAATATCCTCAACGAGAATATGCTTACAGCTCAACAACAAGCAATCGTCAACCATCTTCCTGCAACATTCACCACGGCGCAAGCTCATGATGTCGCCAAAGAGAACGACATGAAGTCAAGGACATTGGAAAGATTTCTGAATGATAACATCGGAGTTCTATTTCGCAAAGAGAAGCATGGAGAATATTCAAAGATTAACTCGTGACGGTTTTGTCGCTTTTGTCGCTTTTGACGGTTTTAATACCAAAAGCGACAAAACCGACAGAACCGCCACATAAAAAAGAAATGAAATGAGTACACATAGATTCATATTAGAGCCATACAAAGGAATCGCTACCCGACATACATGTCCAGAATGTCATAAGAAACGTAGCTTTGCTCGATATATTGACACAGAAGGGAAGATTGAGTTTCCTCCTTACGTGGGGCGCTGCAACCATGAGCAAAGTTGTGGTTATCACTTCACTCCCAAGGATTTTTTTGAGAAGAATCCCGAAAAGAATGAGACATTCACAAAGGATGATACTATTTCATATAAGAAGAGAGAAATGCCGAAGCCATTACCCACTTCTTATATAGACGAGAACATCATGCGAAGTTCTCAGAAATGTTATGAGGCAAACAACCTTTTCTTGTTTCTATCTTCTCAATTCGGTGAAACAGCTACTTTTTCTTTGATGGAGAAATATCATGTCGGAACTTCCAAACACTGGACTGGTGCCACGGTATTTTGGCAAGTTGACAATCAAGGCAAGGTGAGAACTGGTAAGGTAATGCTCTATAATCCTGAGACAGGTAAGCGAGTAAAAGAACCATACAGCCATGTTTCATGGGTACACTCGCTTATCCCCCACAAGGATTTCAATCTCTGTCAATGCTTCTTTGGTGAGCATCTTATCAATGTAGCCAATACCAAGCCTATAGCATTGGTTGAAAGTGAGAAGACAGCCTTGATAGCCTCCTACTATCTTCCTCAATTCTTATGGATAGCAAGTGGTGGTAAGAATGGTTGCTTTAACACGAAGTCGTTATCTGTTCTGAAAAACAGAGATGTGGTCTTATTCCCTGATTTGGGAGCGACAACAGTTTGGCAAGATAAGCTGCCAATGATGCAAGTTCTCGGCATACGTGCAACGCTTTTCGACTTTTTAGAGCATCAAGCCTGCGAAGAAGATAAAGCTAAAGGCTTGGACATTGCTGATTATTTGCTCAAAATCAAGCCTGCAGAAGCAAAACTTCAAGCCCTCATCAAACAGAATCCTGCCATTCGGAAGTTGATAGATGTCTTCAAACTCGAAATTGTTGACGAGCCTCAACCACGTTTCCGCTCTCCTAAAAGGCAACGTGGTTTCAGACTCTGAGATGATTTGAAAAATCGAGGTATCTGACGATAGCAAGTTATGTTTTGAGTTACTCAAAACCTTTCGAGTTACTCTCGAAAGCACTTGCCTATCGGTAGATACCTCTCCAAAGTCGAGTATCTGAATCAACCTATCGGTAAGTATTGATTTGCAAATATGATGATTGAGAGACTTACTGACGTACTGATTCATTGTCGTATTGATATACAGACAGAAAGTATTGTATATATGTTTATATGTATATCATTCATTTGAACAAACGTTAGAACGTTCTAACGGTAACGCTATTTCATATATCGCATCATCTTGTCGATGCAACTTCGCTTCTGCTCTTCATTCGGATGAACATAAAGGTTAAGCGTAGTACTAATATCGGCATGTCCCAAAAGAACACTCACAGTCTTGTAATCGCAATGACTCTCAATACAGCGAGTAGCAAAACTGTGGCGTAGCCCATGGAATTTTAATCGCGGAATATCCAACTGCTTCAATAGCTTGTTAAAATAGTTGCGATACGTTCTTGGCTCAGTCGGTTTTGTGTTGTTCGTAAGGACATAGTAGTCCTTGTTCACCACCTTCATCAAAGACTTAAAAATTCTGACAAGTTCTTTACTCAAAGGAATCTCACGCAAAGAGTTCTTAGTCTTAGGAGTATTTATCACAATTTCCGTATGTGGTTTATCAGAATCCACAATATAAATGCGCTCGATGGTGCGATTAACATGAAGTAATCCAGTGTCCATATTAATGTCAGACCATTTTAAGGCGCAAACTTCTCCAATACGAAGTCCTGTAGAAAGACACACAAGTATCCCCAAATTAGGAAACGTGAAATTGTCTTTGAGATAGTCCATCAGCTTCTTTTGATGCGCCTTTGTCAAGATTGGTAATGTAGCTTTTGGCTGATTGGCAGGAAACTTAACTTTCCACTCTACATGATTGAGCCAACCTTGCTTCTCTCCGAAACGAACCACCATTTTTAAAACAATGAGCATGTCCTTGATACTTTTTTGGCTCAATCCATGATTCAACTTGTCCAAGGCAAAAGCCTGAACCTCTTCTTCCGTAACCTCCATCTTACCTCCAAAAACTGGAAGCAAATGGTTCTCCAACGATAACAAATATACTGCCATCGTTGATTGCTTGACATACTGGCGTTTGTCTTCTTTCCAGATGTCTGCAATCTCCTTAATTGTCTTTTTATTATTAACCATGTTATTATTTTAAGGGAATAGACCCTTATATAAATAAGGCGAAAGATGATTAGGGAAAATTGCATCCTAAGGTACCCCATTTGAGATTCCCGGAATTTCATGGGGAATGGGAGAAGTGTAAGTTGGGGGATATTGCAGAGTTTTCTACTGCTCGTATAAGTTCCGTAAAATTAGATTGCAAGAATTATGTTTCAACAGAAAATATGCTACAAGACTTTCAAGGTGTTGTAGAGGCTAAGTCTGTCCCTAATGAAACAAATGTCATTTCCTTTACTTGTGGTGACATCCTAATTTCAAATATTCGTCCTTACCTCAAAAAAGTATGGAAAGCAACATTTGACGGTGGGTGTTCTTCTGATGTTTTTGTCTTGCAAGCAACAGATACTGTCGCAAAAGACTATTTGCATTATGCTGTGGCAAATGATAAATTTATCAATTATGTAATGAGTGGAGCAAAGGGCGTGAAAATGCCACGTGGCGATAAAAAACAGATGAGAACTTATCAATTGTCTTTGCCTTCCATTCAAGAGCAATATAAAATTGCAAAATTATTGACTCTTTTAGATGAGCGCATTGCCACCCAAAGCAAGCTAATTGAGGATTTGAAGAAGCTAAAGTCTGCGATTATAGATTATGCGATAAACTCCCATGATACTGATTTTGCAAAGTTTGGTTCTTTGTATGAAATGGCTGGTGAGGGTGGAACTCCAACAACTTCAAATGCCAGTTTCTACGATAATGGCAAAATACCATTCATCAAAATTGACGATTTGAAGAAAAAGTATTTGACTAAGAATAAAGACTTTATCACAGAACTCGGTTTGCAAAAATCATCAGCTTGGCTTGTGCCTACACGTTCCATCCTATTTTCCAATGGTGCTACCATTGGAGAAATCACAATAACAACATATCCTGTTTGTACTAAACAAGGAATATTGGGAATTGTACCAAAGCCAAACATTGATGTAGAGTTTTTGTATTATTTCATGTCTTCATCTTACTTCAAAAAAGCTGTTAGTCGTATTGTTACAGAAGGTACGATGAAAACTGTCTATTTGAAAGATATAAACAATATACGTTGCCCAATACCAACAAAAGAAAAACAACTGGATATAGCAAAGATGCCATCTGCTCTAAACTCCAAGATTGATTTTGAACAAAGTATATTGAAACTATTCGGTTCGCAGAAACAATACTTGCTTCGTCAAATGTTTATGTAAACATTTGGCAAAGCAAATATTGCTTTTGTTTTTGATAGCATTCTCCCAACATGGTAGCTTTCCTTTCTTTCTCTGTAATGGCATTTAGTATTTTGGCTATAGTCTTTTGCTCTTCAATTACAGGAAACCGATGCTTGGTGTTGAAGTAATCTGCCATAGAGACATTCAGTAGACCATGATTTCTTGCCCCTTCACCAGCAATATCAGACAAGCCTCTATGCCATTTAGTTGATTCGAAGTAATAGGCAAGATAATCAGAATCAACAATGGTTTCATTTATTTTGAAGCATATATAAAGAGTTGATAGTACACCTTCGTCATAATTGTCTAATCGTTTGACGGTTCCCCAATCATATCCAGCAGAGTAACTTCTGTTATAAGCAAATTCTCCTTTATGAAGCAAATAATATCCTGTAAGATTTTCGCTTGCAACGGATTTATTAAAGAAAGACTCTTGATTAACTAAACCATATTGGGCAGCGATAGTTAGCACTAATGAACACTTGGAATCCTTGTTTTTTGTAGCTATGCGAGAACTAAAGTCACTCATCTTGTAAGTAGATAATGCTTGCCCAAATCCCTCAATACGACACATGGGATGTTCTTGGTTCGGAGAACAAAAGACCTTTTCAACAATCGCAGACCTACAAACTTCTAAATCCCTAATCAAGGGAATTAATCAGAGGGTATTCTTGAATAGTGGCATCAATTATAAAATTAGAGAAATCTGTGAGATTAAGAGCGGTTATTCGGGAAGTCAACTGTTGTCAAAGAAAGGATTAAAAGTTTCTCGTATAGAAACAATTTCCGGGCATAAGGTGAATATGGAACGTGTGGGGTATGTTGCACCTTTTGAATCTTCTGAAAATTACAGATTGCGAGTTGGAGACATTTTGTTCAGCAATATCAATAGTGTTGAATACATAGGCAATACCGCATTCATAGATAAGGATTATGACATTTATCATGGAATGAATCTACTCAGATTGACACCTAACAATATGGTGGTTATCCCATTCTATTTATACTTGTTGTTGAATACAAATAGAATGCTCAATCGCTTTAAGACTGTCTGTAACAAAGCTGTATCACAGGCAAGCATAAACCAAACAGAGTTGGGAAAAACTGTTGTTCAGATTTCTGATATAAATGCTCAGAAACAAATATGTAAGTTGTACCAAGCATTATATGACAAATTAGAGTCTGAGAAATACGCAAATTCACTTTTCCAAAAGCAAAAGCAGTATCTGCTTCGCCAACTGTTTATATGAACATCTGGCGAAGCAAGTATTGCTTCTGTTTATTGTAAAGGTCACTCAATGCAAGTTGGGTTGATAGTTTTCTTTCAAATGACATCATTAAGTCCGCTATATGATTTTGTTTGCTATTATTGGGTATTGGTATTTTCAAATCTGCAAGAGTAGACAATACAATATATGGGGTATTACTTGAACTTTTTTCTATTGCAATTCTTTGGGGAAGCAAGACATTTAATGCCCATTTCACATATTGGATATTCACAGAAAAATGGTCTAAAACATAAGTTCTTTGATAGGCATTAAACTTGCCCTTATAGTAATTTATATATCCCAAGTTGGCACCATTTCCTGATATCAATAGGGCTTCAGTATCAAAAGCATAACTGTCAATATTAAACGGCCGTTCTGCACATGTAAAGAACGGATATTGTCCATTTTCAACTTGTGCATTAGCGTCAAGTTTTCCAGTTGTTATTTTGCAAATATCGCCCAGTCTTACATATTCCCAGCCATTGATAAGTTCTCTGATACAATGTTGTGCAATTCCCTTGATTAGGGACTCTAACTTTTCAATTAGCTTGCTTTGGGTAGCGATGCGCTCGTCTATTAAACGCAATAATTTGACAATTCTAGTTTGTTCTTCTTTTGAAGGAATACCAATATAACATTCAGCGAAGTTCTTTGCACTAATCGAGTATATTTTAGTACCTTGTGCAATACGGCGAATCTGGTGATGAAATGCTGTTGAGGAAAAAGCATAGCCTTTGTATCCAACAACAGTTTTGTTGGATTTATCTCTTCCATGTATCGTATGCAAACCACATACAACCGCTTTGTCTTCTAAAGTGTAGAACTCTATCGCTTTTGCGACCTCATTTGTATCTTCTGAAGCATCAGCAAAAGCAATATCACCTTCTTTGCAAAGCTCGAAGTTCTTTGGCTCATTTTCTTTCTTTATTGCAGGCAATATATCCTTTGACAAATCCACCATAGTTGGTAGCCCAACATGGATAAGCCCATAGTGTAAGTTTAGCATATTATCTGTTCCATATTCCAGTTGATCCCAGCTCAAAGAGTTTGTAGAATAGAAGTCCAAGAGGTCAGAAACCTTACACTTCTCCCATTCCCCATGAAATTCCGGGAATCTCAAATGGGGTACATTCAGTTTATTTTGTTCTTTATATGTTGCCATCGTTATTTTAAATCCTTAATTGTTTGTTATACTTTACTCTACTGGTATTTACTCTTCTTTTGGGTCGATGTCAAACGGAAGCAATGGTGTATCATCATCATTGCCATTATTGAATCGGTCGAAATCTGAGATATATGAACGGTCTTGAATAACCTTAAACTTCTCATACTCAGAATAAGCCTTATCTCTTGCTTCCTCTTGGGAAACCTTGCCTGCACTACTCTTTGCATCATAATCCATAGTTGCAAGGAATTGTTGTAAGCGTTGCTTCCAATCATCCATCGTTGTGATAATATGACGCCGTGCACGAGATTCGGCAAGATCAAGAAAACTTGTTGTTATTGTATTGAGCTGAGACAGTTCATCTTCTGAAAGATAGTTCTTGGCAACAATCGTATCAGACTTTTGCACTCTGCCATTAGGTGCTTTTTTCCATGTGGTCAAGCCCATATGTGGCATTTCTGCATCGGCACGTTCATAAACAATCTCTGCTGCCGTATGATTGGTAACTGCCAAGTGCATCATATTCTGTACCATCTTATAAAAGAGTTTGGTACTCTCAGCTTTTGCATCATAGTCAGCACTACACTCAGCGTAAATGTCAGTTATCTTTTGATAGTATCTACGCTCTGATGTGCGAATTTCACGAATGCGTTCCAGCAAATCATCAAAGTAATCCTTGCCAAAGTGCTTACCTTGTTTTAAACGCTCATCATCTAACACATATCCCTTAATAACAAATTCCTTCAATACAGAGGTTGCCCATATACGGAACTGAGTTGCTTGATAGCTGTTAACTCGATACCCCACAGCTATGATAACATCAAGGTTGTAGAACAACGGAGCACGCTCTACATCACGCTCACCTTCAAGTTGAACTTGTTGAATTTTTCTACAAGTTGCCTCTCTTTGCAATTCTCCAGACTCATAAATCTGAGAAATATGATAGGCTATAGTTGCCCTATCAACTCCAAACAAAGAAGCCATTCTTTTCTGTGACATCCAAAAGGTCTCACTGTTGAATATCACTTCAATGCGAGTCTCACCTTGTGCAGTCTTATACAGTAAGATATTGGATTCCAAAGAGTTCTGCACAATCTCTGTCGTAGATACAGACTGCGAGAAATATTCTCTTGCTTGCTTCACCAATGGCTTTCTTGTATCTGCATTCTCTGCTATTATCATACAAGCCATTCGTGAAAGATAGAACGTTTCTACCTTTCGGAAAGAACCACTACCAAGTTTGACCATTTCAACCACATGGTTGA
>ENA-OPLR01000173-OPLR01000173.1-human-gut-metagenome-genome-assembly--contig:-NODE-173-length-14764-cov-3.404446_pt1 | contig 14764 bp, 12 predicted proteins | sample MGYA00241448_ERZ501728 | MGnify/ENA primary metagenome ERZ501728 (study PRJEB25962, sample SAMEA2042649) | human gut metagenome | biome: human gut; feature: human-associated habitat; material: faeces...
TCCCACTAAACCCTATAGGTTGCGGATTTGAGGGAAAATAAAAATCTTTAACTGGGAAAATATTTAGGATGAAAATGACTCAAAACAGACAACTGAGACTCACATTCCGGTTTTTCCGGCTCTAAATCGGGCAATAGTCTCAGTTATCCCGTTTTTACTTGCATTTTTTAGGAGAACATGATTTTGTATTTCAGCAAGGTCTAAATCTACTTTAAAGCAAAAAACAAAGCAATTTTGAGGGTTTGGGAGACCTAAAAAGAATGCTTTTGTAAAATCTTTCGAATAATCTATAGGGCTGAGACCGAAAATAAAAAACTGAGAAACCTTCATAAGTCGTTGCTTTCTAGGGAATTAGATTATCGCCTCTTTTCCTTTTACTTGCTTCCATAGTCTCAGTCTCAGAGTCTCAGTTGTTTTTCAAGCACCCCCTCTTCTTCTTATATACTTATATATTATATATATATTAATATATAATTAATTAATAATCAATAAGTTATAAAGATAAAGAAAGAGAGAGCGGAAGAATGGTACCCCCTTTATTTATAACTGAGACTCTGAGACTGAGACTCTCTGCTCATCCCGAACAAAAAAGCAGAAGTCTGCCAGCATCCCTGCCAGCAGACTCCTTTTCCATAAACCGAACCTAAATTTTACACTTTCTTTTTCTAGGAAATGCAATTACAATGTAAACCTAAATATAACCTATTACCTTGATGAAACTTCTAATACGCTTTTCTCTATTATAACGCTTTGCAAATGAATACCTTCTTAAGACTATTCAGCAACAGCCTGCTCTGTAGACTCCTGCTGAGTATTCTCTACAGGTGCACCCTGAGCCTTTACTTCCTCTGTAGGCTGCGCATTCTCCACCTGCTCTACAGGAGTTTCGCTTGCCTTTGCCTCTGTTGACTCTGTAGCATTCTCTACAGGAGTTTCCTGCTTGGCAGAATCCTCAACGCTAGCCTGAGAACTGATAGCTGTGCCTTCTACTGTTGAATCGGCTGGAGCTACTGTATCAACTGGAGCTACTTCAGAATTACCCATCATTTTGCTAGAAGCAAAAACATTACTTACTGAAACCATTACCATAGCTGCGATAGCTGCAAAAACGAACTTCTTCATAATCTTATCTTTTAAACTGTTATTACTAATATTGTTATTTACTTTCGTTGTGGATTCATTATCGAACCCGCTATTCATTATCACAAGATGCGTGCCAGAAAATGAGCAAAGCAACTACTTCTCCTGATTATCAGCCACTTATCATTTTCGTATCAAAAACAGAGAGTGGGAAAAATGGGGAATGAGTGGGGAAAAAATCCACAAAAAAAATGGGGATTCCGTTCCTGATAACTTCCATTTTCCCCAAGAAACAGTTTTGTTTCATCCCGAATTACAGATTTCTTTATTGCTTCAGATTCATTCCCAGCCATACAAGAGAGCATGGTTACCCCAAAAGAAAGCACAAAAGCCAGAAAAATGAAACAGATATAGCCCTCAAAATCGCTCCTTTTTGGAAGATACATTCCTTTTTCAAGTTATACGGAAGATTGATAATTGCGTTAACCTCTTGATAATAAGCCTTTTAGAAGAAAGCAGATTAGAAAATCTTCCAGATTCCAAATCTTCCAATTATTTTTTCTGCATATCCCTCCTACCTCTATTTTTATATATATTATATATATAATATATATAATTAATTAATAATCAATAAGTTATACAACACAAAGAAGTAAAGAAGAAGGACAAACTAAAGATGCATACCCTCTTAAAATTAATTGGAAGAACTGGAACAACTGGAACGCAGCCCTAGGAAAATCCCCTTTTCTCTAGAAGGTAAGCCCAATCCATTTGCTTTTCACCTTAGGAACAGAAAATCATAGGAAAAACATTAATTTTCCTTAAACAAGCCGTTTTCCAGGATTATTTCGAAGTATAGTTAGAAATATTTTCGTATTTTTGCAAAGTATACTTTAAAATATTTCTGTATAGACTAGCAAATTATTAGAAATATCATCATAGACTGTAGATAAATGCAGAGGATAACGCATAAGAGAATCAGAATTTCCTGGCTGCTGCTATTGGTTTACGTGCCGATGCTGCTGGCCGTTACGTTTCACCACCATGGTGAAGCGCAGGGAACTCATGCTGATTTCTATTGTGCCGATTGTGCCCATCATGTTCACCACGACGGCCATCTGACAACCCTGCAGAATACCATGCACGACTGTGTGCTTTGCCAATTGCAAAGCACTCCTTATCTGGCTCCATCCCTCGTGGTTTGGGTTGCCATCGCCGTGCTCCATCTCTCCCCTCGCCGTGCCTTCTGCTCTCCTTGCTTGTGCAGGGCGAAGGGGGTAAAATCTACCCGTGCTCCACCTTATTCTCTGTTTTTTATAAATAATTGAATATTAACAGAATAAGGTAACAAATAACATAATGAGAACAATATTGAAAGCAATATTGCTGATGAGTCTGTGCTCATCGGCAACAGCCCCTGCTATGGCTATAAACAGAGCAAATCATGATAAGAAGGACACAAACATTCATGAAGAAGAGACAAACGATTCTACCAGACACCAGCCGCTGACGGAATCGAGCGTGAAACTGAACGAAGTGGTGGTAACAGGCTTGACGGGCAGCCAGAAACTGAAGCAATCGCCGGCACCTATCTCCTTCGTTTCTGCCCGCCAGCTCGAAATGCAACCTTCTACCAACATCATCGACGCCATCGCCCACCAGCCAGGCGTTTCGCAGATTACCACGGGAAGCGGAATTTCAAAGCCCGTAATCCGTGGCCTGGGCTATAACCGCGTGGTAGTGGTAAACGATGGAATCAGACAAGAAGGACAGCAATGGGGCGATGAACACGGAATAGAAATCGACCCCGCTTCGGTTCATTCCGTAGAGATTCTGAAAGGTCCGGCAAGTCTCATGTATGGATCGGATGCGATGGCAGGCGTCCTCGTCTTCCACTCCGCTCCTACCCTTGCCAAGGGCGACATGAGAGCAAATTTCTCAACGGGTTATCAAACCAACAACGGACTTTTTGATTATTCGCTCAACTTTGCCGGCAACCAGGGCGGATTTGTATGGAACACCCGCTACAGCGGAAAGATGGCGCATGCCTACAAGAATAAATACGATGGTTATGTATTCGGTTCATCACTCAGAGAGCAGGCATTCTCGCAGCTTCTAGGCTGGAACTACCGCCAGGGGCATTCGCATCTCACACTCGATTATTATCATCTCACTCCAGGCATCGTAGAGGGAGAAAGAGATGAGAAAACGGGCGAACTGGAAATTCCGGAAGGCTACGATGCCAAGAGTTACGGCAAGCCGATGCCTTATCAGCAGATTCATCATTACAAGGCTGTACTTGATAATTCCTGGTTCCTGGGCGACGGCAATCTGAAGTTCCTCCTGGGTTATCAGCAGAACCGCCGTCAGGAGTTTGAGGAGGAAGAGAATCCGAAGGAATGCGGACTCGATTTCATGCTCCATACCATGAATTACGACCTGCATTATCTCTCGCCGGAAATGAATGGCTGGAAGTTCTCTACGGGCATCAACGGTATGTGGCAGCAGTCGATTAATAAAGGTTCTGAATTTCTGATTCCAGCCTATCATCTCTTCGATTATGGCGTATTTGCCACGGTGAGCAAGGAGATAGGCAAACTGAACCTGAGCGGCGGCATCAGATACGATCATCGCCATCTGCACAGCGAGGCTTTGAGAGAAGAGGATGATGCTGAATCGAATGATTCCGGTTTGAATGATTCCTTCCGCTTCCAGGCCTTTAAGCGCAGCTTTGAAGGAGTAACCGGAAGCATAGGATTGGCTTATGAAATCCTGCCCGATTTCAATCTGAAGCTGAACCTGGCAAGAGGATTCCGTGCTCCAAACATCAGCGAATTATCATCGAATGGTGTGCACGAGGGAACCCAGCGATACGAATTGGGAAATACCAGTCTGAAGCCGGAAAACAGCTGGCAATTCGACCTTGGTCTGGATTATTCTTCGCCTATCATTTCGGCAGAGCTCTCGCTGTTTGCCAATCGCATCAACCATTACATCTACAGCGAGAAGTTGGCAGATGAGAACAATCAGCCTGTCCTCATCGACGACACGCCAGCCTATCAGTTTACTTCGGGCGACGCCCGCATTCTGGGTGGTGAGGCGAGCATCGACATCCATCCTGTAGAGCATCTGCATATCGGCAACACCTTCTCGTATGTCAACTCGGTTCAGTTGCATCAGCCATCCGAATCAAAGTATCTGCCATTCACCCCAGCCCCTCGCTGGGTTTCGGATGTAAGGTATGAGTTTGTCTGCGACGGCAAGACTTTCGACCATCTCTTCGTAAAGCTACAGATGGATTGCAATCTCCGCCAGAACCATTATTTCGCAGCCAACGATACGGAGACCGCCACGCCATCGTACACCTTATTAAATATGTATACCGGTACCGACGTGAAGCTCCATGGCAAGCGCCTTCTCTCACTCTATCTTTCGGGCGAGAACCTTACCAACCGTGCTTACCAGAACCACCTGAGCCGTCTGAAGTATCTTGACGTAAACCAGGTTACAGGCAGAAGAGGCGTTTACAATATGGGCCGCAACTTCAGCATAAAGATAGTGGTTCCGATAGAGCTGTAACTCCCCTTTTGGAATAATTAATTCCCCTTTTAGGATAAGCAATTCCTCATCAGGAATCAGAATTTTGAATAAACAAGTGCCGATAAGGATGCCAAAAGCTGCCGGAAAAGCAACTTTTGGCGCCATTATCGGCATTTTTTCGTCTAATTATTAGACAAACATTACCACTTTTCTATGATATTTCGTAACTTTGCACCATGATTAAGAAACAAGGAACGATATTGATTGTTGATGACAACCGCAACATTCTTACTACGGTAAGGATGCTGCTGGAACCCATATTCGATGGCATCATCACCATCGCCAACCCTAACTCCATCCCAGCCAAACTGAGAGAGGAGCACCCCGACGTGGTGCTGCTCGACATGAACTTCTCCAGCGGAATCAATTCGGGAAACGAGGGATTGTACTGGCTCAGGGAAATCAAGAGCCTCAGCCCGAAAACCGAAGTGGTACTCTTTACCGCCTACGCCGACATTCAACTTGCCGTAACAGGCATCAAGGAAGGTGCCGCCGACTTCATCGTGAAGCCTTTTGAAAACGAGAAGATGATTCGTACGCTGGTAGAGGCTAGGGATAAGAACAGGGCTGTGGATAACGTTATCAACAGGAAAGGTGGAAAACCTGGTGGAAAAGATGTGCAAAGCGCTATGTATTGGGGAGATAGCGAAGTTATGAACAATTTGAGAAGTATTGTGGAAAAAGTTGCCGCAACCGATGCAAACATCCTCATTACAGGCGAAAACGGAACAGGTAAAGAGGTGTTAGCCAACGAGATACATCGTTTATCCACAAGATGTGGGAAAAAGATGCTGCCTGTGGATATGGGAGCCATTACGGAAACCCTTTTCGAGAGCGAACTCTTCGGTCATGTGAAGGGTGCTTTTACCGATGCCAAGGTGGATAAACCGGGCAAGTTTGAGCTTGCCGACGGCAGTACCATCTTCCTGGATGAGATAGGAAACCTATCCTACGGCCTTCAGGCAAAACTCCTTACCGCCCTGCAACGCAGAAGCATCGTAAGAGTGGGCGGAAGTAAGCAGATTCCCATCAACGTACGACTGGTTTGCGCCACCAACCGCAATCTGCAGCAGATGGTAAACGATGGCGAATTCAGAGAGGATTTGCTCTACCGCATCAACACAATCCATCTGGAATTGCCTGCCCTGAGACAGAGAAAATCAGACATCGTTCCGCTGGCAGAAAGATTCCTCCATCAATATGGCGATTTATATAATAAGTTGAATCTCCGTTTTTCGGAAGAGGCAGAGAAAAAACTTACCAGTTTGCCATGGTACGGAAACATCCGTGAACTCCAGCACGCCATCGAGAAAGCCGTGATTCTATCTGATGGCGGAATGATTTCTGCCGAAGATATTGACGGCGGAAACCAGCAGAGAAAAGAGAAGCCCCTAGAAGAGGTTCAGACGCTCGACGAGATGGAAAGCCGAATGATAGAGAAAACCATCAGGGAATGTGAAGGAAATCTGTCGGTAGTAGCCGCAAAACTGGGCATTTCCCGCCAGACGCTTTACAATAAGATTAAGCGATACGGGTTATGAATTTAGGCACGGATTACACAGATTACACGGATTTTTAGTTATCAGATGAATAGTCAGTTAGCAATCATCGTTTTATTGGTGATTTTGGTGGTTTTAATAGCAGTCAACATCTGGCTCTACCGCCACTATCGCCGGAACATCAAGAAGGTAACCTTCCTTTTTGATGCGATAGATAATGGGGATTTCTCCTTCAACTTTCCTACGGAGAAGAGGTTTAAGGAAGATAATATTCTACACCAGTCCCTCAACCGCATCAAGCTTTTCCTGCAGCATACGAGAGAGGAGCAGATGGAGCGGGAGAAATATTACGAGCAGATTCTGAATGCGGTGGATACGGGCATCCTGGTGGTGGATGGCCACGACAACATCCTGCAGCACAATCAGGCTGCCCTCCGGTTGCTCAATACGGATGTGCTTACCCACATGAACCAGGTAAAAGGGAAACTGAAGGATGAACACCTGGCAAAGCATGAGACGCAAGCCATGCTGAAAGACAAGCACGTGCGCATCATCGCCCTGAGCGACGTGAGCCACGAGTTGAGCAACCAGGAGGTGGATTCTTGGATCAAGCTGATTCGTGTGCTGACCCATGAAATCATGAATACCATCACGCCGGTTACTTCGTTGAGCGAAACTCTGCTTACCCGGGTTACAGAGGATAAAGACCTGAAGCAAGGCTTGGAAACCATCCACAAAACAGGAACAGAGCTGTTGGCTTTCGTCAACAACTATCGCCGTTTTACCCATGTTCCCCAGCCTCAGCCTGCCCTCTTCTATGTGGAACCATTCCTGGAAAGAATGGCGTTGCTCTGCAACCACGAAGTAGAGATAGAAGTTTCTCCCAAGGATTTGCTGGTTTACGCCGACGAGAGCCTCCTCTCTCACGTGGTAACGAATCTTCTGAAGAATGCCGTAGAAGCTTTCAGGGAAAAGGAAAGAGAAGACAAGCAGGAATGCCGCTCCGCGGATTTGCAATCCGCGGCAAGCAAGAAGGCATTTATCCGTCTCAAAGCCTACGCCAACGTCCAGGAATCCATCATCATCGACGTGAGCAACAACGCCGGTCTCATCCCCGAAGATGTAGCCTCCCACATTTTCATCCCGTTCTTCACCACGAAGCCGGAAGGAAGCGGAATCGGTCTCTCCCTCTCCCGCCAGATCATGCGAGTAAGCGGCGGCAGCCTCTCGCTCCATCAGGACAAAGCACAGAGAATCACCACCTTCCGCATCATCATCCCATAACATAAGCACATTTTTTGAAAGAAAAGTTTGGTGTTTATCCATAAAAATCGTATCTTTGTCCCCACAAATACAGAAGATTATGGCATTCGAAAAGGAAATCAAGGAATACGAGGATTTGAGACGCAAATATCAAACCCTTATCATCAATAAAATGGATAGAGAAGAGTACATCAAATATAATGAAGTACTCTTCTCTACCCATTCGTGCGCCATTGAAGGCAACTCATTCTCCGTAGATGATACCCGGGAACTGAAGGAGAAAGGATTAGGGATGATTCCTGCCGGAAAGACTCTTTTCGAGGCTTTCGAAATGCTTGACCACTTCGAAGCCTTCGAGTACATGATGCAAAACACGCAGCATCCACTCGACGAGAATCTTCTGAAAGAAATCAACAGGCGGGTTACCAGCCATACGCTTTCCTATCGGTCTCCAGAAGCTATTCCGGGCGAATACACCACCACGGACATGGCTGCAGGCGACACGGTATTTGGCGACCACGAAGAACTCATCGCCAGAATTCCCAAACTGTTGGAATCTACCGAAAAAGCCATCGTTTCAGCAGCCGTTCATCCCATGATTCTTGCCGCCCGCTTCCATGGCTTCTACGAATATCTCCATCCGTTCCGTGATGGGAATGGAAGAACAGGACGACTCATCAGCAACTACATTCTCTTAAGATTGAATCATCCTCTCCTCATCATCCCATCCGAAGCCCGACAGGAATACATTTCTGTCCTCCGTATGATTCGTACGGAAGCAACCGACGAGCACCTCATCCGCTTCTTCTTCAAGATGGCAATACAGAGAATGGAAGAAGAGCTGAAGCAGAAAGAGGCTAACACCAAGCGAATTATGACTTTTCTCTTCTAACAAAGCATCGGATGCCCCTCAGAAGTGACAGAAGCACTAAAGCTGATTGCCCTCCGCCTCCACAATCTGTCCATCAAACAGACGGATGGTGCGATGGGCTATCTTGGCATCATGCTCATTATGCGTTACCATGACGATGGTGGTGCCCTCGTGGTTCAGCTCGGTAAGCAGATGCATCACCTCGGCACCATTCTTGGAATCGAGGTTACCCGTAGGCTCATCGGCAAGGATGAGCTTCGGACCAAAGACCACGGCACGGGCAATGGCTACTCGCTGCTGCTGACCACCCGACAGCTGATGAGGGAAGTGCTTGGCACGATGGCTGATGGCCATTCGTTTCATAATCGCCTGCACCTTTGCCTTGCGCTCCGCCTTCGGAATGTTGAGGTAAGCAAGAGGAAGCTCGATGTTCTCCTCTACATTCAATTCATCTATCAGGTTGAAGCTCTGGAACACAAAACCGATTTCTCCCTTTCTCACATCCGTGCGCTCCTTTTCCTTCAGGTTTGCCACCTCGTGATTACCCAGGAAATATTTTCCCGAAGTTGGGTTGTCGAGCAAACCGAGGATATTGAGCAAGGTGGATTTGCCACAACCTGATGGTCCCATAATGGCGACAAACTCGCCGTCTTCTACTGTGAAAGATACGTTATTTAAAGCAATCGTCTCCACATCTTCTGTGCGGAATGACTTGCAAAGATTCTCTATTTTAAGCATTTTCTTATCTTTTTACTTTTTTACTTTTTTTACTTTTATTTTTATTCATCCTTGAGATACTTCACAGGATTACTATTCGCCACCTTGTAGCAGTTGATGATGACGGAAAGCCCGATGATGACGAGCAAGATGATGGTAACGCCGATAAACAGCAGAGGCGTCATCGTAATCTTCTCGCTGAACGACATCAGCCATTGTCTGGCTATCAGCCAAGCCCCCAAGTCGCCCACGATGATGCAAGGCAAAGCTATCTTCATGATGTCCTTCAGGAAGATGCGAAGAATATCCTTCACCTTCGCCCCGTTCACCTTTCTGATCGCAATCTCCTTGCGACGGCGGTTCACCTCATCACTCGTATAGCCCACCAATCCGAAGAGGGCGATAATCATCGTTACGATGCCGGCTACCAGGATTCCGTTGCGGAAATTGAGCTGGGAAGCATACTGTGCCTTGAACTCAGACTCATAGTCGAGTACCTCCACTTTGTTGTTTGGATACATCAATTGCACCTTATCTCTTAGGTCTGCCAAAGCCTCTTCTGTCAAGTCATTGTACTTGACGAGCATATAAGAAGCAGGAGTGGCTGAATAAAAATAAACAAATGAAGCAGATCTTGAATCTGCATTTTCCGTGCTGACCGTACCATACTTCACATCATTGACCACACCACAGATTGTCATCGTTTCATTTTCGTTGCAATGTGCGGAAATCCACACTCTCTTGCCTACAGCACCGTCTTTCCAATGCCCCAACTTCGTCAACTTCTTCGCTAAAGTCTCGTCGATAATCACTTGACGACTACTATCCGTTCGCTCCGTGAAGAAAGAGCCTTGTACAAACTTTATGCTCATAAGGTCAAAGTAATTGTCATCAACGCCCTGCGTGTCATGGATAATCATTCGAGTACGATCATCCCCTGGCAAAGTCAAATTATTTCCATTTACACTCCAGTTTTGCAGTGGCACACAATAGGTAGATGCCACTTGCTTAACATTCGGCAAATGCTTGAATTCCGACAAGCATTGCATTCGTTGGTCTGGCTTGATTCCCTCTACATAAACGATTGCCACATCCTTGTAATCATAACCAGGATTCAGATTCACCATTTTATTATATTGACTATTGACCACAAAGAGCAAGCTGAACAACAAGCCAGAGATAACGAACTGAATACCGAGCAAGGCGAGCTTCCAACGATTACGATTCTCGCTATATCCACGGAATGCAATCGCCACTGGAATTTTATTGTAGAGCCATCCCGGCACCAAGCCGCCAACCAAAAGCACAAGGACGCAAATGGCAACCAATATCCAACTGCCACGATTAAACAACAATGTACTTACAGGAGCAGAAAGGAAATTCTCTATCGTTCCCTTGCAAAGGAAGACGAGGATAGCAGCCAATATCACCGACAACCCAACATGCACCAAAGCCTCGGAGAAGATAATCGCATGGATGTTCTTCGGCTCTGCACCATAGCACTTGCGCACAGCCATCTCACGAGAACGCGTTACGAGATTACCCACGATGATGAGCAGGTAATTCATCACGGAAGTGAAAAGCAATACAAAAGCGATGATACCCATGATCCATCCCATCTTCTTGATGTAAGGGCTTTGCGTGTACATTTCGCTGAGAACGGTAAAGTCGTAATCTAATGAAATACCCGCTTTCTTCCATTCTTTCAACGGGAAGTGGTCTTGCTTCATCTTGTTGATATATGGATGAAGTTCACTTGGCTTATGCCCTTTTGACAATCGGATAAAAGACTGATAACAATCATTTCCAGTCCATTGCTGCCTTCCATCATAACCAAACATATCCCCGATACTACCCAATGACACCAACACTTGAAGAGAATGCCAAGAGGATCCCCATGGGAAACTCTCAAATACACCTCCGATAGTAAAGGTATGTCCAGGATAACTTGCCATCGTGAAATGCTTACCCACGACATTGCCGCCCATCTTCGCCGCTGTCTCTGAGTCTATCATGCAATAGAATGGACGAGAAAGGACTTCTTTTGCCTTGCCAATCGTTACCTTTTGGGGAAAGACATCAAAAAAACAGCTATCCGCCAATGCTATTTTACAAGAGATTGCATTTTGGTCTTCCATATTACATTGGAAATCTCCAATAAAAACAAGTCGTGTAGCAGCCTCCACAAATGGAGCATACTGTTTGATGCCCGGAGCTGTAGCTCCTGAGGTTTGGTCGAAATTGAAAGACTTATTGCCATCGTCTCCCGGCATCGTTCCCACTTCTGAAATCTGATACGTCCTTTCCCATCCTGGAAAATACGTATCGTAAGTCTGCTCGAAATAAATCTCGGCAATAATTACCGAACTGATTGCCAATCCGAGCGCCAGACACAAGATCTTCACGAAATTGTGCTGGCCTCTTCGGGGCAGATTCTTGAATGCGTTAATAATATGATTCATAAGATATATTATTGTAAGGGCATATGCCCCAATTTAACATTTAACATTTCTAATTTAACATTAGAATTTCATTATCCTTATAGGCTTCATAGCCGCTAACGATAACCTGCTCACCTGGCTCCAAGCCTTCAATCACCTCATAATACTGAGGATTCTGGCGACCGATGGTGATCTTTCGGCGATAAGCCTTCTTGCCACTCTTGTCTAATACGAAGATCCATTGACCGCCCGTTACACTATAAAACGTGCCTTTAGGGATAATTATTGCCTGCTTCGACTGACCGAGCTGCAAATCTACATAATAAGTCTGACCGGTTCGGATGTTGCCAGGGCGAACGCCTTTGAAAATGAAGTCGATGCGGAACCTGCCGTCTCTTACCTCGGGATAAACCTTGCGAACCTGCAGGAGATAATGCTTGCCGTTCTGGTCGAAAGTGGCTGTGAGCCCCGGTTTTACCCGGTCGATGTAATGCTCATCCACCTGCGCCTGCACCTTGAAATCGCTGAGGTCGTTGATGACTCCTATCTTCTGTCCGGCAGAAATGCTCTGTCCCAGTTCCACATCGAGCAAGCCGATTTCGCCCGAAATGGTGCTGCGGATATTCAGTTTCTCCTTGCGCTGGCGAACCAGCTGCACATTCTTCTGCATGGCTTCCAGATTATCGCCCATCTGATCCATCTGCGAACGGCGGAGCTGTGCATCCTTCTTCAATCGCTTGCTGATGAGCGCATGCTTCTTGACGGCAAGGTCGTAATCTTCCTTTGCCTTGAGATACTCCTCGCGCGAATTGAGTTCTTCCTTGTGCAACGCCGCCTGATGCTGATAGGAACGGCGCTTGGTAATAACATCCTGCGAAAGCGACAGTTCCTCGTTGCTATTGTTCAGGCGGTCCTGCTCCATCGAAATCTGGGTGTTGCGAAGCATGTCCTGCTTTTCGGCAAGTTCGCTCTCGGCATTCAAAATCTCCAGATCGAGATTCGAATTGCTCAGTTTCACGATCACATCGCCCTTGTTTACGTGGGCACCTTCATCCACCACTTTCTCCAGAACAATACCGCCTTCCTCTGAACTGATCTGCACCACGGAGATAGGAACCACCTGTCCATCCACCGAAACATAATCGTTGAACTGCGCCTTCTCCACGGTTCCGATGCTCAATCCCTTCCTATCCACCTTCAGGGTGGAAGAGAAATTGCTCAATCCCAACCAAATGAGGACTGTGATCAAAACCGCTCCTCCGCCAATCCATGCCCAATACTTGCGAGGCACGAGATATTTTTTCTTTTCTATCTTTATATCCATAATTTATCTTATTAAATTTTCTCCCTGATAATAACCTACTAACCTCTGTTTGATGATGAGCAACATCTGCATCTGGAGTTCCTTGATTCTGCTTTCCAGAAGCGTCTGGGCTGCGGTATGAAGATCGAAGGTGGAAAGCATTCCTTCTTCAAACTTCCGGCTCGACATGTGATAGGCGAGCGAATCTGAGGCCACCTTCTTCTGCATCTGATGCAACTCCTTGGCGTAACCCTCTGCATCCATTACCGCCTGGGCTATCTGGTCGTGAAGCTTGCGACGGGTTTCCTCCAGATTCACCTGTGCCAGTTGCCAGTCGTTGCGTGCCTTCTTCACGCTGTGCCATCGGTCGCTATTATAAATAGGTATGGAAAGGGTCAATGCGAGGTATTCGCCCTGGTTGTTGTGAAACTGCGAGGCAAACCCATCGTATTGCCCTTTCTGAGAGAGATTCTTATAATAGTTGGTAGAAATGCCACCACCGAGAGAGAGTGATGGCAGCAATCTGCCTTTTGCAATCTTGTAATCATACCGTGCCCGCTCTACTTCGTATTCTGCCGACTTCAAATCGGGAGAAATATGCTGGAAGGCCTGGTAAACGGTTTCGTAGTTTACTCCAGATTCAGGAACCTCTTTATTATCAGACGTTAACTTCAAATTCTGCTCCTCTTTAATCAGAATTTTCAGCTCTTCATCCACCGGAAAATTCATCGCGGATTTCAAGGCGAGCAGACTCTGTTTTGCCACATTCTCCTGATGCGTAAGATTGTATTCATCTTCTGCCACCTGCGATTCCATCTGCACCACATCCGGGCGTCCCTTCTCGCCCAGTTCATACAGACGCTTCATCTTCGCCAGCATCCGCTTGCTTTCGTTCAGTTTCTCGCTTGCTATCTGAATGCTAGCCTCAGCATAGGCAGCATCCACATATTTCTGCATCACGTCGATGGCTCGGTCGTCCTGAATCTTCTGCATCGCCGTGGCTGAATAATCCCGGCTCAACTTAGCCTGCTTCAAGGCGTTGATGGTGGCGAAACCGTCGAAGACATTCAGTTCGGCATAAAGCTGATAGTAGTTGTTGAATGTCGTTACATTATTATAAGTATTGGTTTCCGGGTCGATGTTTCGTCCCCAGGCGTACTGTCCCTGCACGCCGCCCGTAACGGTAGGCAGGAATCCAGCCACAGCATGCTGGTAATCCTGCTTGCGCTGGCGGGCATTCACCACCTCCCGCTTCACCTCCGTGGCGTGCTCCACGGCGTATTTCATGCAGTCGTCAAGGCTCCAGCTCTGTGCCGAGACGCCAGCCGTCCAAACCAGCCATCCTATCAATATTCCTATTCTTTTCATAATTTTCTTCATTTTGGCATGATTAGGACAAGAGCCGTGCCAAAACTGTACATCTTCTGATAATCAACCCCTTAGATAAAAAGTCTCATTAAACAAACTGTCCAACAATTAGACACCGGCGTCTAATTGTTGGACAGAAACCTCAAATTAAAGCTGATCATTCTAAACAGCAGCTAACACTCCTGCCATGTCAAGGAATGACTATATAAAACTTTTCCATATTCTCCAAAAGAAGATTCGTGTCTAGTAAAGAAACCAACTATTTTATATTTTTTGATAATGCTCTCATTAGTCTTAGCATCAATTATGTTTAATTCAATAAAATCTCCTATTTTTGAATCATAGTTTAAAGCTAAATCATTTCTAAGAACAATTTCATCTTTTGTTTTCGGAAATACTCCATCAACTAATTTATATGCTAAATTATTGAAGGTGTTATTGTCAGTTGAATATACGAATATATTTGTTTCTTCTTTTTCTATTTTCTTATATGGAGAAACACCTAATTCATATATGACATTAACTTTTTTAACATCTTTATTATGCTCATACTTTGATAATTGTTCTTTTGAAATTGAGTTAACTACTATATGATAATAGCCATTTTCTACTATATGAAGTT
>ENA-OPLR01000187-OPLR01000187.1-human-gut-metagenome-genome-assembly--contig:-NODE-187-length-13467-cov-1.389129_pt1 | contig 13467 bp, 9 predicted proteins | sample MGYA00241448_ERZ501728 | MGnify/ENA primary metagenome ERZ501728 (study PRJEB25962, sample SAMEA2042649) | human gut metagenome | biome: human gut; feature: human-associated habitat; material: faeces...
ATTCACACCACAGGAGATTCGGGAATATGAAGCAAGCAAGATGGCATATCGGGATATCAAGAACTCTATTGATACGGCGAAAAGGGAAGGTAGAATAGAAGCTAACATAGAAACTGCTCAACGTTTGCTGGCTATGGGGCTTCCAACAGAACAGGTTGCCAAAGCGACCCAGCTACCTTTGGATATGGTTCAAAATCTGAGCTACTGATAAAAGCGAAAACTAACGTTTTTCTTTTATGCAGGATACCATAACAAATACCCCCCAACCTACTTTCTTAAGCGGGTTGGGGAATTTTTATTTCAGTATAAAATATGACGATAGCTACCCTTTCATCTTTACAAACATCAAAGGTCCAATCCTTGTTAAGGAGGAAGATACGGATACTTATATCAGAAGCCATGAAGAAGACTTCATCGGTCAAGCCGAAGAATCCTTGCCAATCAAATCCTGCAGGAGATTATTTGAATTATTCGGCATAGATACCGACAGACTGGAATTATAATATACCGCCAAAGTACATGATATATGAATGTACTTTGGCGGTACGGAATTTAAGGTTTACCCTTCGAATTAGTATCTATTCTGCGTTCATCTTATCGGTAGTTATCGATTGAGAAAAGCAACTAAACTATCTTGCATAAAAGTTAACAAATTAGTTTGTTCAACCCTCAAATACTTTTTCCAAATAGGATTAACCTCTATAAAAGAATCAAATTTCTTGAGATGCAAAGAGTACAAGCACCTGTTTACATAATTGGCTGAATGCAACACTAAATCTCGCTCATCCTTATCGTCCAACCATAATCTTAAAACATTAGCAGGAGATTCCTCAACAAGCTCATCTACTAAATCCTCAAAAATACCACTCATTGGATAGTCTTTGATAGCACTAAACACTTCGAATCTTGGAGTAGGCCAACCTAACTTTTGTTCCATATTATACTCAGATTCATTGATCAAGAACTCAATACACTCAACCAAAGACTCGTTATTCGTCTTAAGATGAGGATATTTGTCCAACAGAGACCAAGCCTCTGCTATCATCATACATGCTATTTCATCGAAATCGAACACACTCAAATGTTGGTTAACATTCACCAAATCAACAATTGACATCAACCAAAGATAGTCGTAAGAACAGCATAACTTTGTGGCGATAAGTTCAAGACCTGCTTTGGGCACAAAATCTTTCCCTGTATTTTGAACCTGGATACTTTCACATTCAACATTATCCAATATATCAGGGAGTTGTTCGGTTGCTCTACCTATAAAATGACCATCAAAATCATACCATTTCCCATCAACACGAATTTTATTTTGCTGCATGCAGTTTCCTTCTTGAAGTTCCTCAATATAGTCCAGATAATGAGTTTTATCCAATAACGGGAACAAATCTGTTTGCATATAAGCAACTATTGTCTTCTTACCCTTATCCCAAACTCCATTTGTACACACCATATCCTTTACGGTGAAACAAATATTATCTTTGTAATTGAAACGATAGAGCTTGCCATGCAGAATCTTAAATTTTCCATCTGTAGAATAGACACGTTCACCATTTCTATTCAAAATAAAGCACAGCCTCTCCATGTTCTCGACATAATAATCAAGAGAAGACAAATCCTGTTCAGTATTTTTAGAACCTTTATCATTTTCACTTTGTGTAAAAATCATACTTTATTTTTCCTAAATTGGCGAGACGTAACATAATCGAGTTCTGTGGCCGCCCTAAAATATTAGCAATATCCTCTATGCTTTTTCCCTTTTCATAACATAGTAAAAGTAATTCTTCTTCATTCTCGGTCCATGGCAAATCCTTTCTTCTACAATTCACCTCAGAAGATTCTTCATCACTAGAAAACACAGAATCATCAGAAGGCGTTGAATCACCGGAAGCCTTTTCCGTATTTACTGTTTCATCTTCTATTCCAATATTTGAGATGAACACATCCTCTTGGTGCTCATGAGCATGAAGTTGGTTGATTGCATTATCAATACAATCTACCAAACTTAACGTAGCATCCACACCTAAAAGATTTACTTTTAAATCCAGCAAGAAGTTCTCATAAAGATACAGCAAAGAACTTGTTATATCTTCCTGCCTTACAGGATGAGCCAAGAGTTTATCATATAAATCAAAGACCGTTGGACATAATGATCTAAACATTTCTCTCTCAGCCTTATGTTCCTTGAGGAAAGTATAGTATTCAATGTTTAATTGAATTTGTACATCTTCATCTAAAGCATAAAAAAGGTTCTGCTTTTCCTCATCACACGACTCTGCCACAAGATTATTTTTGGGTTCATTTTCAGATGACAAAATCTTTTTATACTCAGCCAAAGCCTCTATAGACTTATCTATGGCATTGTCTTTACTAGTCGCCAATTCACCAATTTTCTCTTCTGTAAGAGCAGAATAGTTCTCCAATAAAGCACGCTTCAAAGAAGAACGTCCTGACGGTAAAGTCATAAGGAAAAACAAATCCTCATCAAGTTCCACGTAATCAACGCATTCCTTGATTTTACTCTCAGAAGGTCTAACTTGTCTTTCTTTCAGAAGAGTCAAGTTCTCTTCTTTGCCACGATAGGGAACAAGATGCCAAAAATCTTCATTTTGCATAGTCCAGAATGGGAAATACGCATCCACAAATAAAGAATCGTCATTAGGCAGGGTTCTTTTCCATACTTTATGAAAAGTATCTATCAGCTGCTGATTACATCTAATTTCATTAGAATAAATCTCATCCGATTCACACATTTCTATAATGGTAAGCAAAAGAACCGCCTTATGTGGAGTTTTACGGCCATATTTCTCATTCGGCTTTAAATTTTCAAAAGCCTCTACATAGTCCATATTTTCCCTTTCTATATTACTTTATAATTCTTCTGGCTCCTCTTCATCATGTTCTTCATCAACCTTTTTGGACGTTAACTGTAAAAACATATCCAAGAAGGAACGATGAGAAAAGAAATATCCCTTATCTTCCTTTAATTTATCCTCCATGACAGAGAAGCCATAATTAGCATACTCTTCCATTGTTGTTATCAATTGAGAAACAACTGTACTAGGCTTTATTTCACCTTTATCCAAGGCTATCCAATCTACGTCTGTCTTTGCCACAAGAGCCATAAATATATAAGAACGCAACGCAGGATAAGCTTTGCGCCCTTTTCGTGCTTCAGCAGTACCCCAAAAGACCAAGTTCTGTCCCAAGACCTTTGTTTCTTCTGATAATGGCAGTTTCTTACCTGCATACAAACCGATAAAAAACGCCATGATATAAGGCTCATATCCAGAACCAAACACTTTGCCTCTTGCACTAGTATTCTCAGATGCACCAACACCATAATCCGAGATAGCTCTCATTACGGTCTTCTCGTATTTTATTTCAAATTTGGGATTTCTACGTCCCCATATATCTATGAGTTTCTCGTTTTTATCAACAAGTTCCTCTATATTATTTAAAACCTCTGCCATTGTTATTTTACTTTTGTTATAACTGTTTGGATTGTTGCTAGATCCTTATCATCGAAAGGCTTCTTCTTTTCTATTCGGAACACTCTACCAGAAACTTCATTAACCTTGTTCTGGTCAAGGACTAAATTGCCATCAGAGCTTTCCTTCAAGAAGCTCTTTGTCACGATAACAACTTGCTTATCCAAATTGCTAATCACATTGAAGAACTCCGTCTCCTTAGCATCAGTAAAAGAAGAAGTTGGAGCATCGAATATCAAAGGAAACTCCGTTTCACTTCTTTGAGTGGCCAACTTGCCAATAGCAAATAATACCGACATCAAGTAAGTTGTTCTTAAAGCAGTATTAGGATTGAAGATTCTTGTATTATCACTATTCATAAGAACCGCCTCACCTTGCCCATTAGCTTTTTCCAGAATACGGATAGTACCCTTGAAATCATTGGTATTCAAACTTTCCAAGAAGACATTAGCCTCATCTTCAATTGAATGAAGAAGACGCTTCTTGTTGGTTTCCTTAGCAGACTTGAATGCTGCAGAAATATGACGAATAAGTGCAGCAATCTTTGCATATAAAGCAGCAGAAGTTCCTTCTGCCAATTTGCCCAAACTTTCTTGTGCCTCCTCAAGAGTCTTACGATGCTTAATGCGTTGCCCCTTCAATACCTCCAATCGGCTTACTGCCTTATTCTTTAAATCCATCCAATTGGAAATATTCTTTAAATGAGACAAGAGCTGCTCTTCTGTTAATCCATCAGCCTGTGCCAAGATACGCTTTTTAGCTTCAATTTCATTATTCAAATTTGCGTCTATTTTCTTGACTTCATCATGCAAACGATTATTGTTAGAAATCACCTTTTGTATATGATGACGAAGTTTGGTAATTCCAGCAAGATTATCATTTAGAATCGTATCTCGCTTTTGTAACTCAACGATATATTCATTCTGATAATATGGTTTTACCTCCTCATCTTCATCGACCTTTAAAGAATTCTTGTATTCCTCTAAACGCTGAAGCATATAATTCCATGGTTCACTATGCATTTTAGCTGGACGCCCACAAATTTTACAAACTTCTTCGTCGAGCATTTCCTGCATTATTTTTTGACCAGGAATGTGCACAGGCAATGGTACAAAAGAAGTTTCCTTTTGCATTTTCTTGATTATTTTTTCCGCACCAGCAGTCTGCAAATAATCATTCTCTAATTTTCTTCGTTTTTTATCGACCGCACTAATCTTTTGAGAATATTCCTCAGCAATATCCTCAAAGCCCATAAGTATCCACATATCATCCAGAAGATTGATTGTATAATCTTCTTTAATAGAAGCTTGAACTTGCGCACGTTTATTAGTTAAAGTGTCTATACGTCTATTGACATTAACAAGCAACTTTGAAGCTTCTTTGCTTTGCTCAATACTTTTTAATAAACCAGCGAAATTAGAAGCCTCATCTTCCTTATTTCTAATTCCATTTTCTATGTCTTCCAATGTACTACTTTCTTGCTCTATAGTACGCTTGAGCTGAGCAATCTTCTCACTATTTTTACGATCAGATTTCTGAGCATTTGTTTGTGCCTGCTCTGCCATTTTTGTAGAGTATTCCATAAAAGAGAAGTATGCCTCAAAATCCTTGACATCGCTGAAGGTCTCAACTAACATCTTTAATGCATTTGAACTTTGAAATACATCAAGATCACTTTCCCCTTTAAACATAGTGTATTTGCGAATCTCGGAAGGCAAATCATAATCAAATTTTAAGCCATCGCGTCGCATTCTTTCACTCCCGTTTTCTTCTATTAAATCAAAAGAAAAATTAGAAGTCGTAATTTCACCATCATAAGACTTCGTAAAATGAAAACTTTTTTCCAAAGTCTTGACATACCCTTTGTGTTCGTATGTCATTGCCACACGAACATCGGCTGATTCATCTGCAAAAAGTTCTTCACTTCTCTTCTTGGAAATCAACTTTGTATCAGCCTTTGAAGTCCCATCAGTTCGGAACAACCACTCTAAAGCTTCATAAAACGTAGTCTTACCATCACCATTAGAACCAATGATGAGGTTAAGACTATTTACAAGTTCAAAAACATTGGACTTGTAATAGCTTCGAAAATTCTCTATTTCTATCTTCTTTATAATCATATCAATAAGTTATCATTAATATAAGAAAATATTGTTTTATACACTTTCTTCTGAACACTCTCATCAGTAGAACCATCAAGCTCCTTTATGATGCGAGCAACAGAAGCCACAACCACATTATCTGAATTCAAGGCTGTATATAAGTCCTCATATTCAGACTGGTCGTAATCATAGAGTTCTTGCAACTTTGTGTCATCAAGAACCATGTGAAGCATTCTTTCTTTATTTGTCATTGTATATTATCATTATCATATAAATTCAAACCATAATGTTCCATCACCTCTCTCAGTTCCAATTCTGAGTAAGAAGGATTCTCTGATAGCAATGCGAAGTTGTTCACTCTAATAAGCTCACTCTTCAGCATGGCACGCTCCATTCGATAACTACTACTATTTGGGTTAATCTCAGGAGCAACTACCAAATCATGCAACACCGCCATCTTCTTCTTAGGATGTGTTCTCAACACACGTCCTCGTCGCTGAATGAACTGACGTGGATTTCCTGTACTTGAACAAAAGATTGCCAATTCACTTCTTGGAACATCAACACCCTCATCCAAACATTTCATAGAAGTCAGCACTTGAAGTTTACCACTGGCAAAATCTTCAAGAATTTCCTCTCTATCCTTTTGCCCTGAGACAAACTTACGCACCGTTATTTTATCATCCAACTTCAATATCGACTTTGTATATAAATCTATAAGATGCTCAGAATCCTCATCTTGATTAAGCGTATCATCTTCAACTTCAAGATAATTAGGTTCATTTCCTTCAGGGACATATATCAGAGAATATTTCAAATTTCCTTTTTCTTGATACCGCTTCTTGATGATGTCCTCAAAAGCTTTAAGTTTGTTTGCAGCCTTATGAACAATTCGCTTTCTTGCCAACAAGAGCATTTTAAGTCCCTCATCCATTTTTGCAAAAGAGCAGGTATCATCATTGAAATACTTAGCTATTCTTTCAGATAACTCGACATAAGCTTCCAGTTCTTCCGTAGTCAGCCGTACTATATGTGGATAATACAGATACTTACAAAGCACACCTTTTCTGATAGCTTCTTCCATACTATACTCATAAGTATAATGATTCTCTGCACCAAAGAATTTACGCAAGTTCCTGTTACCTTCATCATCGTATTGACGATCTGGTGTCGCCGACAAGCCTATTCTACGCAGATAAGGAATATAGGCTAATCGTTTCAACATACTGCCTGAAGCCATATTATGGCATTCATCAGCAATCACCAACAACTGTTTTTTGCTGAAGCCATTCAATGTATTAAATACTTTTTCACGAGTATAAGATGCATAAGTAGATATAATCACATAAGAGGTCTCACGCTCATTCTTCAAACGATATTCCTCATTAAAATGAATCGACTCAACATCCTCTTTCCATAAAGGATTCTTAGAATAAACCTTTATGACATTCATAAAATTAAACTTATGACATTCTTGCTCCCACTGATTTACCAAAGTAATCGTTGGTACCAGAATTATCGCCTTATAGTATCCATTGCGCTTATAAATCTCCAACAAGCAATTCAGCGAGGTGATTGTCTTACCCGTTCCTGTGGCCATGGCAAACAGACCTTTCTGCTTATTGTTTTTCCAGTTTTCAAAAGCCTGCTGCTGGTATTCTCTAGGACCTGATGGATATGGAAAACGTGGAGTTATCTCTTCCGGACAAATGTCCTCCCTAACCATATCTCCACCCATAATTGCCTTTTGAGCTTTTCGTTCCTGGCGAATTCTGTCCAACTTTTTTTCTACATCTAGCAGTTCTTCTATGGCCGTGTCTTGATAACATGACGATACTGCCGTCTCCAACTGGCTTGGAGACAGATACTCTATATCGCTTTCCTGCTCATTCATGATAAGCTCAAACTTTGCTCTTTGAGATTTGATTCTATTCTGAGTCATCTCATCAGGAGAATCGCTTCGGTCTATCTTGATTTCCTCTATGTTATAAAGCAAACCATTAATTGTAAAATTGGCAGAACCAGTGAACGAAGTAATGGTATCATCATCACGGAATTGCCCTGTCTTGGTATGAGCTATTCCCTTATGTTTCTTTGGCTTAATGATTTTGATTTGAATTCTATTTTGAGAAATCAGATACGCCAAGCATCTGAAAAACTGATTCTGATACTCATCAAATGTCTTTCGAAGAGACTCGAAATCAGACAGATCCATACAATCTACCACATCACCAAAGACTCCTTTCTGGATAGCTTCCTTATCTTCTTCAGAAACAATCTGGTTGATGATAAGACGCATAACCCCGCCATTTGCTATAAACGTAGCAAAGCCTTCTGCCAATACACTAATAGTGGCAGAACTGAAATAGCCTAGTTGCAGGTCGAAACTGCAACTGTTCTTCAATCCATCATTAAAGAACCTTTCTGGAGAAAACTCTTCTCCAGGTATATAGGTTCCATCCTTTGCCCATTCTACATCTTTCAACATAGACGTCCCTCCGATTATATTCTAGTTATAAAGTCTTAAATAAAACAGTTGGCACAAACATATTCATCACCGAAGAGTTCGGCAAGACTAGTGCCTTCGTTCTTATTTTTGTTTGTTTCCTGTCGCTTGATGATATCCAGTTTCACCTGGCGAATACGCTCCAGCTTTATCAAGTCTGCCAGACTCTCATTCTGAATCCAAGTATAACCATCCTTCTCAAACGACATAGCCTTTTCGTATAAGTCAGGATGCTGCTCATAGAGCCAGATCCATTCTATCTTCTGCTGGAAGAAGCAGAAATAACAGCCGCTTCGGCTTCTGCAATAGGTTCCCGTCTTACCATCCACCTCGAAAGGAATTTCCTCATAATAAGATGGTACTCCTACTCCACTATCCCTCAGCAGTCTGAAGATGTCTTCCTTTACAAGCACCTCGTCGTTATCTATCAAAGGGAATGAATCCAGATGACCAACAGGATAATCCGTAGTCTTCAAGTATTCAAAGACGGCATGGTTAAACATCTTCACGTCTATATCCAACAATGCATTCAGCTTTTTGGAATAGTAGAATTGCTTGGTAATCGTTTTCTTCAACACATCCATCAAGTCTTCCTTCATCAATCCCTCAGGGCACAACTTATCGTAGATGTCAATAATCTGCTCCTGGTTTTCTTTGTGCAAGAACTTATTGATGACATCCACGCTCCAGATATTTCTTCTGAAAGGAAAGACAGACTGAATATTAGGTTTTGAAGACACATAACCGTCACGGTCTTCATCACCTCGAATACCAACGTATGATACAGCATAGTCATCACCTACATATCTTTCAAACTCATCAAGTTTCATCTTCTTGGTACACCATCGAGCTTGTGGCGATGGCAGGAATCCACCTGCAGCCTTTAGGAAATGCTCAAAAGGCGTAGGCTCAGGACTGTCTTCAGCAGCCCTAAGTCTTTTAATGTTTCCCAGATAAGCGCTCAATCTATCAATCAGCAATTCCGTCTCAGCCAATTCACAGCCAGTATCAGAATTATAATACTCAATCTTTAAGTTTGGGTATTTCTGCTTGAGATAGATGGCCAAAGCCGCACTGTCCTTTCCGCCAGATATTCCTAAAATATTTCTTACTTTCATTTTGCTCTATTCATTTTTAAGGAAGCGGCTACTTATCCAGCTTCTTATTCAATATTTTCAACAAAGTACATACCGATACATTGTCATTTCCTATGCCATCAAGTAGCTTGTCGATGCTCTTTTCCAATTCCTCAGCCTTCTGCATCTCGCTTTCTGGCAATCTGAAAGTCTGGGAATGGATATTGCTGCCCTTCGTTGAAACCAAATCCAACGAATAAATCTCATCCGATTCATCTTCTGCCACCTTGGATATATCAGAATATTTCTCACATTCATGGAAGAGCATAAGCAAACTGTCAATCAGTTTTTCTTCTTGCTCGTCGCGCAATCGCTCTAATGGCTGCTCCAATGCCGTATAGCAAATAGACTGGTACCACTCATTGCGGTTATCAAACTCAGCCATCACATGCTGATAGAATTCCTTCAGTCTATCTGTCAGGAGATATTCCTTAACATGAGCCAAACGCTTTCTGATCTCTACCACATATTCAGAATAATCGTATGACTCGATGCCCAATGTTTCCAACAAGCGACCTTCCACACGGTCTATCATATCAGAATAACAAGAACGAAGTTCCTTCACAGCCCGATTGATGACATAACAGAACTCCTGTACCTTATCCGGATTCTGCAAAGCTTCCTTATCGTAGCCCAGAGCCTCTGGCAAATCCTCGAAGAAAGTCTTCTCCGGGTCCTTTGCCCTAGCCAAAGTATCACGGAATCTTACCGTCTGCTCATGGTTGAACTTACGGGTATGCTTGGCATAATCATTCAATCTCTTGTTATAGAAGAAAAAGAATGGCTTGATGGTTTCTATGAAATCATCGCTCTTGATACTTCCCATGGCTTCAACATTCAGGAACTTACGATACTGATTGAAAATCTGCACCTTCACACCTGTCACGTCGAATGCCTTGACCAGATATTCTCCCGGATGCTTCTGCAATAACTCGAAGAACTCCATGTTAATATTTGGGATATATGCTCCATTGGTTCCATACAGAGAGAAATCCTGCTTCTTTATATATAAATAGGTAGGAATCCAGAAATCCAAGAATCCCTGCTTCAGCTTATATGGTTTTACTGACAACTTCTTAATCAGCTCAGAAATCTTACGAGGCTTGAAAGTTGTAGATTTCAGAAATTCCTCACATGCATCCCACAAAGGCATGATTCCTTCATTGGATGGCACATCAGCAAACTCTCCATTCACATGAAGTCCAGTACTCTTCAAGAGAGAATAATAGATGGTTTTCTCCGGTGGGAACTTGTCGCCCGGGAATCCTAAGTCTTGTTCATTGCTCTGATTCAGCAATGCAGCCAGGTACTTACCTTTCGCACTAGAGATAGAACCACTCAACTTATGCTTGTTGAACAATTCATTGTTCAACACTGGAGTCTGAGAATAAATCTCATCGCATACCACTGACAGCAACTGGTTGAAGTCTTTTAAGGAGCAAACCTCTCTTTCCTCGCCCTTGAAAATCCAAGTTACATCTCCATTATATGCAAACAAGCTATTACTGATAGATTTATTGAGAACCACTTTCTCATACTCCATCAGATTGTTGATTTCGTTGATAGCAACCTTATCAGATTTATCTAACAACACCTTACTCAAAATATATTTGTACTTTTCTATCAAATAGAGGTGAGACACCAACTCGTCTGTATTTCTGAAACAAACAAAGATAATGGCATTCTCACTCTTTTCACTCAGCTCGCAAATCTCTTTCAACACTTTCTTACGGGAAGAGAAGATCAACTGAATAAATCCATCAGTATCACCGGTTGGAGTCTTGTCCACTCCTTCACCCAGCACTTCATACTCAAAGTATCTTGGAGTACCTTTCTGGAAATAGCAAGCCTTGACAGGAGCCACCTTCTTGAAACAATAGTTTCTGATATCATCCACAAAGTTTACAGGACGGCTAACCACCAAACCAGCCTTGCGGATTTCATCTTCTATATTGATATCCGTGCCATCAAAAAGAATGTAGCGGAACTTATAGCTGGCATATCGGATAATCTTAAATTGCTCCAACTTCTTTAAAAGCCCCGTTGGGTTTTCTATATTCAAAGCAGTCTTGGCATACAGGGCAGTATCTTCACGGTTCATCTTAAATGAAGCATTGCCGAAAAGATTCAGTAATCCGATTGCTTTCACCAGTTTGATGGCATCTACAAGGTCTGTCTTGGTTTCCCATAGTTGACCTTCCACTCTCTCGATGGCAACCTGCATCGAACTCCATTGCATGGAGTCGGCATTCGCCTCCTTCAGGTAAGAGTAGAAATTATAGTAGATATAATCATAGCAGCACTGAAGCTGATATATCTTTCCCTCATATTCAGACAAAGAGTTACGTCCCCTTGCATTCAAGAACGAAAACAAAGAACGCTCATTCTGTCCATATCTCTGAATGGCCTGTGTAATGACGTATGCAGCAAATGGTTCCAGCGGAGCCAATGCCAGCGCAGTTGCTTCAGAAAAGTTTTGAGACACAAAGCCAGTTTTCTTTGCCAACGAAGCCAATGAATCAATTACAGAATCATCATTTTGCATGGTTCTACTGGCATCAATCTGCGTAGAAGCCAGATAGAGAAGTTGTTCTATCGGTTCTACGAATACCAACTCCTGAAAACGCCCCTTTACTTTCGTCCACTCTTCTTTCTGTACTTCATTCAACTTACGGGAGTAAGCGTTGAAATTCTGATGAAGCGTAGTCAGAAGAAGAATATTTCTGGATGGCACATTCACGAACTCAGCCAATTTCTGCATGAAGTAAAGTTCACGCTCCGGATTATTCTTGGCAGCATGCTCCAGCACCTTGCCAAACTCATCAATGAAGATAACCAGGAATTTTCCCCGGCTCTTCAGTTTGTTATACTTGGTTTTGAGTTCATCCAGAATGCTATCAGCAGTGCCATCAACAGAGAGTTTTTGACTCAACAAAACAGACAGTTCCTTATAGTCGCCAACAATTTTAAGAACTTCAAACTTCTTCTTCTCTGAAAGTTCAGAAGGATTCAACAAATCATATTGCTTACCTCCCATCAAGTCTCTTTCCAAAGCCAATAAGAAACTAGACTTACCTGTTCCATAAGAGCCAATGATGGTATAAGAATGAACTCCCGATCGGAATCCATTCACAATACCCTCTGCCACCTGACGAACATTAGGAGTTACGATATATTTGGCCTCACTAGCAAAGCCTTCCTCTATGTTTGCTGATAAACTAAACTGTCGCATTCTTATAATACTTATCTAAAACATCAATGTCCTTCAAAGAAGAACCTTCCTTAAACAATAGCTGACGGATACCTGCATTATCACTATACTGGACATACTCTGAATAATGCTCACCGATAGACTGGGCCATATCAATGACCTCAGCATCTGTCATGCAGAACATCAAGCCTATTTCCTGCAATGTATCGTATGATACAGACTTATCCTTACCTTTTTCCTGAAGAATGGCATATAAAAAAATCTCCATCGGAACCCTGCGCTTACCTTCGACATTGAAGGCGAACGTCTTACCATTATCTTCAGTTCTTATCAGATCCAAATCAATCAAAAGAGAAGAATAATCCTCAAACGACTTGGCCTTATAAGGTTGGGCATAGTTCTGCAACAGCACACCCACATCTTTCTTGGTGGTATTCACATTAAAGATTTTATCCTTTCCATCCTCTATCATCAGTCTTTTCACAAAGTTCACCAATTGTTCCCTCTCAAAGACCTTGCGTTCTTTTTGGAATTGCACAAAAGTAATATGATAAAGCGTTGCCTCTTTCAAACTTACCAGAAGGTAGTGAAGCAACCATAAAGTGCCTAAACTTTCAATGTACTTATCTACGCCTTCTGATTCATCGAATAAATAATCTGCTATTCTGCTTGGCTCATCCTGATTGGAAATTCCAAACACCTTGAGCCAATATCGGATAGAAGAAACCATGTTTTTTCCTACTCCCAAAGCTATTACAGCATCAGAAGCATTGAAGTTTCCTCCATCTTTCATAAAGTTATATCCCTTGGTGAGCCATAAGGTTTTGCAAGGAAAAGATTCATGTCCAGAGAGTGTATATTTATTGTACATCTATCTTCTTCAAAGCGATAGAATCCCGGTATCGTGAGTTGTATTAGTATTCTGTTAGACCTCTATAAAACGGAAACGTGGGATTCTCCTTGCCCATCCCACCACTCGAAGGCCTTCGCATTGCCCTAGTTGAAAGAGACGGAC
>ENA-OPLR01000192-OPLR01000192.1-human-gut-metagenome-genome-assembly--contig:-NODE-192-length-13152-cov-3.352065_pt1 | contig 13152 bp, 9 predicted proteins | sample MGYA00241448_ERZ501728 | MGnify/ENA primary metagenome ERZ501728 (study PRJEB25962, sample SAMEA2042649) | human gut metagenome | biome: human gut; feature: human-associated habitat; material: faeces...
GGCGATGCCCTGGGCTAGGAGCTTTTGAGCCTTCAGCCCGTTCTTGAACCGCATGCTAAAGTTCAGTCAACTTATAGTTGAAAATTCAGCAACATCAACCGCCTCATTCAAGTACTTCATTCTGCAACATCAACCACTTCATTCTGCAACATCAAGTGCTTTATTCAGCCAACGAAATTGCCTCTTCCACCCAGCGAAGTCGAATCCATCACCCAACGAAGTCGTATCTTTAACCCAGCGCAGTCGTATCCTTAACCCAGCGCAGTCGTATCCTTCAATTCAATGAAACGTATGAACTTGCGCAATGACGTACATGAAGCGAAAGAGGCTCACTTGATGATTACCAGGATGCTTCTGAAACTACGTCCCGACGTATCTGTTACTGCATCGGGACGCATCTTTTACTGCGTCGGGACGTAGCAAATGCTGCATCGGGACGTAATTTTCATTTCCTCAGTTGGCTATGATTCCTCCTCTCACCAGCCATTTCGCAAAGAAGCGGTCACTAACCAGATAGCCAGTCGGAATCTTGCTTACCAGCTGCTTATCTACCAATGCCTTTAATGCCGTCTTCACGCTGCTCGTAGCTGGAAGATGGTGGGTACAGATAAACTGCTGGTTCAACGGCGAAGATACCAAATGCTCACGAGCTATCGCCCACAAAAGGATTGTTCAATCTTGCCATATCTTGTCATCATTCATTATACAAACGTTCATTGCGCTTTTTACGCAATAAAAAACGAGACTGCCAAATGTTTTCTAGTTTTTTAATAATAATTATCTCCTAAAGCTACATATACCTTAAATTATATATAGAAGAAAAGCGCACCGGAATGCAAACGTTTGCACAATTTATTTGCTTGATTTGCATCAATTTTTGAACAAGCTAATGAAATAAATCGTAACTTTGCCAACGTATAACAATACAACTTGCAATTAAACATAAAATAATAATCACAAAATACAATGATAATTATGAAGAAGATATACTTTACACTTATCGCTTTACTGGCAAGCATCAATATGTTAGCACAAGGCTGGCCTGCTAACTATAGTGGCGTCATGCTGCAAGGATTCTCATGGGATTCTTACGACTACTCCCAATGGACTGTTTTAGAGAAGCAAGCCGATGATATGAAAGGATTCATCGACCTTGTATGGCTTCCACAAAGCGGTAAATGCATCGAAACTACTCAGGTAATGGGCTATAAGCCATATTATTATTTCAACCAGAATTCCTCATTCGGAACTGAGGCTGAACTCAGAAGTCTGATTGCCAAATTCAAAGCCAACGGCATAGGCGCAATAGCAGATGTTGTGGTCAATCATCGCAATACAGACGGCTGGTTCACCTTCCCTGCAGAGACATACAATGGAGTGACTTACCAGATGTCGTCTACCGATATCTGCAAGAATGATGATGGTGGAAGTACGGCAATACAGGCAAAAAAAGACGGGGTTAGCCTCAGCAATAACTATGATGAGGGAACCGACTTTGGAGGATGCCGTGATATTGACCATAAGAGCGAGAACGTACAGAAGATTATCAAGGCATATCTGAAATTTCTGAAGGAGGATATAGGATATACCGGTTTCCGCTACGACATGGTAAAGGGTTTCAGCGGTACCCACGTGGCTGACTACAATGATGCTACCGGCGTAGAATTCTCGGTAGGTGAATATTGGGATGGAAACCCATCTATCATCAACTGGATAAACGAGACTAACAAGAAGAGTGCAGCCTTCGACTTCCAGTTCCGTTATAATGTTCGTGACGCAATAGGTATAAAAGACAATCAGATTGTTTCATCGCCAGACTGGTCGAAGCTGAAGAGCGATTATAACCTGATGCATGACCCAACTTATCGTCAGTACGCCATCACATTCGTAGAGAATCACGACATGCAATACCGCTCTAAAGATGAGCCGCTGGATCCTCTTAAGCGAGATACGCTTGCTGCAAATGCCTATATGCTCGCCATGCCGGGAACTCCTTGCGTGTTCCAGCCACACTGGAGAGCCTACAAACAGGAAATCAAGAGCATGATTGAAGCCCGCAAACTTGCAGGCATCACCAACATGAGCAATTATACCAACAAGATGGCACAGACCGCATACTTTGCCAATGAGACTACTGGCAACAAGGCGAAACTCATCGTGGTTGTAGGAAACAACACCAAGGCATATACTCCAGGCACTGATTATGCACAGATTCTCGAAGGATACCACTACCGTTATTATCTTTCTAAATCAGCAGAAACCGCATGGTGCAATATACCATCAGGCGAATACGAGGCAGGATTCAAGGCTAAGCTTACGGCTGTCAGTCAGAACAGCAATGCCAAACTGGTATACACTACTGACGGCACAGACCCTACAGCCAAGAGCAAGCAGGTGGCTACAGGTAACACCATCAACATAGATGAGACCTGCACCTTGAAGGTTGGCTTGCTCAGCAACGGAACCGTAACAGGTATCCGTACCTACAATTATACCGTCAAGGCATTCGAGCCATATACCATCACCGTATATGCCAATGCCGACCAGGTAACCAACTGGGGTTCAGTCATGTATTTCTACGCATGGAATACAAGCGGGGATCTCACAGAAAAATGGCCAGGTACTGCTGTCACAGCAACCAAGACGCTGAACGGTAAGAAGTGGTACTATATGGACTTCAAGATCAAGAGCAAGGATGCTATCGTAAACATCATCTTCAATCAGGGGAAAGGCAAGAAGCAGACCGTAGACTTGAATGCCGGCAACAGCACCAAGTATTATGAGATTACCACTGCACAGAGTAATGGCAAATACACCTGCAAGGATGTTACCGCCACCTGGGCACCACCAACAGGCATCACAGGAACTCCAACCATAAGCAATACCACAACAGACAATGCATGGTATACACTTAGCGGTATGAAATTGGGTAAGAAGCCTGCAAAGAGCGGTGTTTACATCCACCAGGGAAAGAAAGTGATTATCAGATAAGAATATAACAAATAAGTTCAAAGAATAGTTTAAGTTTTTCAGTTTTAGGCTTTTAGGTTTATTAAGGTTTATGTTTTTAGGTTTAGTTTTGTGTGAACAAAATTATTAATTAGTTGTTTTAGGTTAGGAAAAAGAGGTATATCCAAGATTCATCTTCGGGATATACCTCTTTTCTTATTTTAATTATCTTTCTTATTCTAATTATCTTTCGCGCTGGTCAGCACCCCACATCAGTTTTTCTCTCAAGGTAGAGAAGTAACGCTGGTTGCGCTGCTTCACAATCTTGATGCTATGAGGAGCCTTGCGGATGATGAGGCGGGTTTCCTCCGTCATACGCTCACTACGTCCATCGATGGCTACCAGATAGTTGTGGCTGCGACTCTCGATATCGAGCGTGATGACTGCCGTATCGTTGATTACGATAGGCCGGATGTTCAGACTGTGAGGAGCCACCGGAGTAAGACAGATGCTGCCACTCTGCGGAATGATGATAGGACCGCCATTAGATAGATTGTATGCCGTAGAACCTGTTGGCGTGGTAACAATCAGACCATCCGCCTGATAAGTAACGAGAAATTCGCCATCAACCTGCGTACGGATGGAAATCATCGAAGCATCATCACGCTTCAGCACGGCGATATCGTTGAGGGCGAACGGATTGCCGGCAAGTATGCCACCTTCTGCCTCCACCTGAATCACCGCATGCTCCTCTATCAGACATTCACCGGCATAAAGACTGTCCAGCGCCGACTCTATCTCGCTTGGCAGCACATCGGCAAGGAAGCCCAACCGGCCCATATTCACACCGATAATAGGCGTACCCTTGGCTCCCACACGGCTCGCTGCCTTCAGGAAGGTACCATCACCACCCATAGAGATGACGTAATCCACATCGAAGTTGTAATCCTCGAACACCCCAGCCGCCTTCACATCGAGATGCTGGTCGCGGGTAAGAAACTCGTAATAAGCATTCTCCACATAAACTTCAGCCTCCTTCTTTTCGAGATAAAGAAGGATTTTCTCTATCGAAGCCGACTTCTTAGCCTGGTATTCATTACCAAATATTGCGAATTTTAAATGTTGCTGTGCCATTTATTTTGTTATTTCAATAATTATTCTTACTTTTGCAAAGGTAATCATATTATTTGAATAACAAGACAAAAAACAAATAAATTATGGCTAAGGTATATGAATTTCTTGCCAATGGCTTCGAGGAAATCGAAGGATTGGCTCCGGTTGACATCCTCCGTAGAGGTGGTGTAGACATCAAGACTGTAAGTGTAACGGGTACTGAATGGGTAGAAACATCGCATGGTGTTACCATCAAGGCTGACCTGAAGTTTGAGGATATTGCCAGCTTTGAAGATGCTGACATGCTGATGATTCCGGGCGGAATGCCAGGCAGTACAAACCTGAACGAGCACGAAGGTGTACGCCAGGCGCTCATCGCCCAGCACAAGGCTGGTAAGCGAATCGGTGCCATCTGCGCAGCCCCAATGGTTCTGGCAAGCACAGGCATCCTCGAAGGAAAGAAGGCTACCTGTTATCCTGGCTTTGAGCAGTATTTCGGCGAGAACACCGAATATACCGCCACCCTCTTCCAGGAAGACGGCAACGTGATTACAGGCGAAGGTCCTGCAGCAACCCTCCCATACGCCTATAAGATATTGAGCTATTTCGTAAGCAAGGAAACTGTAGCTGCCCTGCAGGATGGCATGATGTATGATCATCTCATGAAAAGCAAGTAAGCCCTATAAACTATAAATTATAAACTATTAATTAGTAACAAAGTGGATTACGTAATCATAGTAGCCGGAGGCAAGGGCCTCCGCATGGGAAGTGAGATTCCCAAACAGTTCTTGCCGGTAGCGGGCAAACCTATCCTGATGCGCACCATAGAGCGTTTTCATGAATATGACCCTGCATTGAACATCATCCTGGTTCTGCCGGAGAGTCAGCAGGCATACTGGCACCAGCTCTGCGAGGAGCATCATTTCAGCATCAAACACCAGATAGCTAATGGTGGCGACACCCGTTTCCAGTCATCCAAAAACGGACTGGCTCTCATTCCTGATGATGAAGATGGCGTAGTGGGTATTCACGACGGCGTGCGCCCATTCGTATCTAAAGAAGTCATCGAGGAATGTTTCGAGACGGCTCGCGAAGAATATGCAGCCATCCCTGTATATGCCGTAACCGACACCCTGCGCTATATCGACCAGCACGGAGGCGGAAAGAATGTGCTGCGCAGCGATTACCGCGTGGTGCAGACTCCCCAAACCTTCGACATCGGTCTGGCAAAGCAGGCTTTCAACCAGGAATACAAGGAGCAGTTTACCGATGATGCTTCGGTGGTAGAAAGTCTTGGCTGCCAGGTTGCGATGGTTGATGGTAATCGTGAGAACATCAAGATTACCACTCCATTCGACATCAAGGTAGCGGAAGCTTTGCTGGGCTGATAATCTGCATGTCATCCCTGTTAGACAGGATGACGAAGACTGAGCCATAAGCTGGCAAGTTCAAGTTCACTATCTGGCGGATTCTGGAAGTACCGGTACGGAAAGTTGCCGTAATCTGGCGCTCCTTATTCTCCTGATTAATCAGGAAATAGATATCCTTCCTGCCCGTTGCCTCCAGAACCAGACGGTGGGCATAATCCATATTCTCAGGCAGTATGACATCCGGATCGATGCCATACTGCGAGAAGTTCTTCGCCTGATAAGGCTTGTCGATGATGACGATGCCTTCCTCACGCAATTCCTCCAGTTTCGCTTTTATCTCAGCAGAGAGAGAGCTCTCCGGCTGCGAAACCACGAGAATGCGATAATCCTGATTTCCAGGTAGTTTACCTTTCGGACTATATTCGAAATTCCATTTCAGCAAGGCATCCTTGTTAATCAAATCGTATTTGTAACCACGAGGGGCACGATAGCAGTTCTTCTGTTCGGGGTTTTCCGAAGGATGAAACACAGCGATATCAACCACCGGTCTGCCCTGCTGTAGATAATGCTGACACATGGTGATGTAATCCATGAAACCTCGAGCCTCTGGATGCCGGACAATATCATGCTGGAAAATGAACCTGTTGATGCCAAGCGCCAGGTGGCGGTCTATCAAAGGTTTGAGCAAGGCGGGCGTTCCGTTCCGTGCGCCATAGTTTCCTGTACAAGCCACAGCCTGAACCGGATTTTCATTATAGATATGGGCTCTGCTTACGGCACGGAACATATCGTCGGGATGATCGGTACGCGGAATAGGCTCACAAGAAACCTCAACATACTGTTCTTCTGCCAGACGGGTGAAGGTCTGGAAGAACTTCTCCTTTACCAGTTCCTCGATGGTGAGACGGATATCATTCTGAACCTGTTCGTATCGGGAAGCCGACTCCAGCGGAACACCTGCTATGACAGGAAGATAAGGGATGAGATCATAGCCGCGGCGCACCTTGAATTCTTCGGCAAACTGACAGCCCCAGTTCTGGCTGCCCCACTCTCTCGGGTCGATATACAGATACGACACCACATCGCCATGCGGACGGTTCAGTAACGGCGCATACCAGGAATCGAATAGTTTCTTTACGGCTGCCGGTGAGAACCTGTCCACCTCAAGTCCCATACCTTTCCCATCCGTTGCATGAGTCTGTCCCGTTGAGGTATGTCCCATCCGCAACAGGCACCAGGAGCCCTTAGGCAACTTATTCTGCAAGATACCATTCACCATGACACCCATCACCATTCCCCCTTCCATCTTCAAGGGGAGCACATCAGTCATCGGCACCGCCTCGCTCCGGGCAGCCGAATCGGTTGCGTTGCGCCAGGCAGGACCCGTTTTTCCTTTAAAGCGGATGGCAAAAGCAGCAATATCCTGATAATATCCACCTTCGTTTCCTGCAGACAGCATCTTTCCGTCCTTATAACTCTCGGGCTGCCACATCTGCAAGCCTTCAATCTTCTTTCCGCCCTTCACGATGGTATCGGTCCAGACAACCTTCTGCATCGATTCAGCAGGGAGGACAAGCGGATTGCCAGGCAAGACATGGATGCCCATGTCAAAATCGAGAGAGTCGGCTAGTTGGAAGGAATAATCCATCATCTTCCAGAACTCAGGCGACAGCTGTGCCACCCCGTCCTGAGATTCCAGACGCTCGCCGGCTTCACGTACCGGCATCAGCCAGATACCGCCCATACCTACATTCTTCATACCCGTCAGATCGGCATGAATACCCGGTCTGGAAACGGAGCCATACTTCCAGTTCCAGAAGGTCCAAGGCTTAGCCTCGTCATTATATGCCATTGCCGACACAACCAGAAGCGCCAGCAAAGCTATCACCATATATCTTTTCTTACTATTCATGAAAGTTTTAATCTTATTCGGTGCGAAGGTACGAAGAAAAATCAATATAAACAAATAAAAAAGCCACAATTGCGGAAAAAAAGAGTTAAACATTTTGGCTGTTTTGGCATAATGTTGTACTTTTGCATCATTATGAATAGTATTTTAGACCAAGACATCATGTTCCTGCCAGGGGTAGGACCCAAGAAGAAAGAGATACTGAGCAAGGAGCTCGGCATCAACTCTTATAGTGACCTGCTAGAATACTATCCTTATAAATATGTAGACCGCTCCAAGGTTTTCCACATCAGCGAACTCAATGCCGACATGCCCTTTGTACAACTCAAAGGCAAGATACTCAGCTACGATGAAATTGATACCGGCAAGCGCAACAAGCTGCTGGTAGCCCATTTCTCAGACGGCTACGGTGTGGCTGACCTCATCTGGTATCGCGGTGCCCAATACATCATGAAGACCTATAAGGTGGGAACCGAATATCTCGTTTTCGGAAAGCCAACCATCTTCAACGGCAGATTCCAGTTTACCCATCCCGATATGGACGATGCCACCAATCTCCAGATTTCAGAGATGGGCATGCAGCCCTACTACTCGCTTACCGAGAACCTGAGAAAACGCGGCTACACCTCACGTTCCATAGAGAAGATGACCAAGCAGTTGGTCACCATCCTTCCTCCTCTTCCCGAAACGCTGCCAAACCATATCGTAGACCGTCTGCATCTGGTTTCGCGCGATGCAGCCATCCGCATGATTCATTATCCGCATTCCCATCAGGAGATGCAGAAAGCACAGGTACGCCTTAAATTTGAGGAACTCTTCTATGTGCAGCTTAATATAATAAGGTATGCCACCGACCAGCGCCGCAAGTTCAGGGGCTATGTCTTCAACCGCATCGCTGACATCTTCAACGGGTTCTATGCCCATCATCTGCCCTTCGAACTGACAGGGGCACAGAAACGGGTGATGCATGAAATCAGAGCCGATATGTGCAGCGGCAGACAGATGAACCGTCTTCTGCAGGGTGATGTAGGTTCGGGCAAGACGCTCGTGGCCCTCATGACCATGCTCATTGCGCTGGATAACGGTTATCAGGCATGTATGATGGCACCTACCGAAATTCTTGCCGAGCAGCATCTGCAAACTATCTGCGACTTTCTGCAGGGAATGGACATCCGGGTGGAACTGCTCACAGGCATCGTAAAGGGAAAGAAGAGAGAAAAGATTCTTGCCGACCTGGCTACGGGCGACATCCAGATTCTGGTAGGCACCCATGCCATCCTCGAAGACCCGGTAGTTTTCAGAAGATTAGGCGTAGCCGTTATCGATGAGCAGCATCGCTTCGGTGTAGCACAGAGAGCCAAGCTGTGGAACAAGAGCGAGAATCCGCCTCATATCCTCGTGATGACCGCCACTCCTATCCCCCGCACCCTCGCCATGACCATTTATGGTGACCTGGACGTGAGCGTGATTGATGAACTGCCACCGGGCAGAAAACCGATACAGACGCTACATAAGTTTGATACCCAACTCACCAGTCTCTATCAGAGCATCCGCCGCCAGATTAATCTCGGCAGACAGGTATATATCGTCTTTCCGCTGATCAAAGAAAGCGAGAAGAGCGACCTGAAGAACCTGGAAGAAGGTTACGAAACGCTGAAACAGGCATTCCCGGAATTCAAATTGAGTAAGATACACGGAAAGATGAAATCTGCCGAGAAGGAGGTAGAGATGGAGCAGTTTGTAAAGGGCGAAACACAGATTCTCGTTGCCACCACCGTGATAGAAGTTGGTGTAAATGTGCCCAATGCTTCTGTCATGGTTATCCTGGATGCACAGCGCTTCGGTCTCTCCCAGTTGCACCAGCTGCGAGGCCGTGTAGGAAGAGGCTGCGACCAGAGCTACTGCATTCTGGTAACCAACTATAAACTTTCAGAAGAAACCCGCAAACGTATTGATATCATGTGCGATACGAACGACGGTTTCCGTATCGCCGAGGCCGACTTGAAACTCCGTGGTCCCGGCGACCTGGAGGGAACGCAGCAGAGCGGCATGGCTTTCGACCTGAAGATAGCGAATATTGCCAGAGATGGTCAGCTGGTACAACTGGCACGCACAGAAGCACAGGAAATCATCGACAACGATCCCGAATGCAATGCTCCTCACAACGCCCTGCTCTGGAACCGCCTCAGGGAATTGAAGAAAACCCATATCAACTGGGCAGCCATCAGCTAAAGCAGCAAGCAAGAGCTGTTCCTGCTATCAGAAAGCAAGCAAGAGCAGTTCCTGCTATCAGAAAGCAAGGCTAAAAGGTGGCTTCAGCTATCAAGCAGCCTCATCCCCGTTCCAGGCGATTCCATCGCCTGTCCCAAAAGTAAAAAGTATAATTATGGATAAAAGAAGAAAGCCGGCTATCAGGGAGCCGCGACCAAAAATAACCCTGGAAGAAATGAGAGCCATTCTCGAAAACATTACAGAAATAGAAAGCGCAACAGGCATCAGATACGTCAAACTGCATGTCACGGCAAAGATGATTATCGGTATCAGAGAGTCATCGGGTAAGGAATTTACCATCAATCTCAACGACCTCTACCGCGCTTATCAGGAATGCCTCCGATTCACCAGTCCGGAGGTAAAAAAGTATATTTTCATGGGGCATTCTCCTGCCGTGGCTCTGTTGAGAATGCTACAAAAGCATGAAACGTACTAAAAGTCAACTCCTTGCACCTCATTTTCCTAATGTAAGTTAAAAAAAAGGCTAGGGCGTTAAATATCGCCCTTTTGGCTTTAACAACTTTGGTTTTTTGAAGTTTTTTTGTTATATTTGCAACGTCTATATAACAAAACCGCTACATGAAGGCATTTGCCTTAGTGGTTTTTGCAGAATTTCTTGTATCATTCTGCGCTGTTGACACGAACCTAAAAAAGAAAATAGAAAAAGTAGTATGAGTTTTAAAAAGAGTATAAAGAAAATTTCGGTCGTTGCATTGTTGGCGCTAACAGCTTCTCCCGTTTGCGGACAAGACCTGTTGGCAAGACAGGCACCTGTAGACCACAGAATGAAATCGCTCGACACACTCGCTGTGTCGCATTATCGAATGATTGAAGACAGAGAGAACCCTGCAGCCGAGCTGTATGAGGATTTCTCTAACAAGTACGCTCACAAGGCTACAACCTTGCCTGAGCGCTTCCGCATCGATCTCCGTCATTTCTGCATGCCAACTCCTAGTCGCGTTGTCACAAGTAACTTCGGTTACCGTGCTAGCTTTGGCCGCCAACATAAAGGTATGGACATCAAGGTTTATATTGGCGACTCAATCCGCTCAGCCTTTTCAGGCAGAGTTCGCATCGTAAGATATGAAGGCGGTGGTTACGGTAAGTACATCGTGATTCGTCACAACAATGGTTTGGAGACCATCTATGGTCACCTCTCTAAGCAGCTCGTTACTGAGGGCGAAGAGGTAAGAGCCGGCGATGTGATTGGCTTGGGTGGTAACACGGGTAGAAGTACCGGTTCGCATCTCCACTTTGAGACCCGTCTCTGTGGTGTGGCTCTGAACCCGGCACTCTTCTTCGACTTCCGCAACCAGGACGTTACAGGCGACTTCTACAGCTTTAACCGTAATACCTACGAAAGCGAATCAGCTGATGCCAATGCTGCCCGCGGCAAGGTTGGCAACGGTGGTTACACCAGAGAGCAGGTTAACGGCGGCGAAGTGGGAAGATACTACGAACTGCCTGCTGGCCACGAGAAGCTCTACCACAAGGTGAAGCCAGGCGAAACGCTTAGTTCTATCGCTGAAAAGCGTGGCGTAACTGTAGAGCAGATCTGCAGACTCAACGGCTACCGCAAAGACAAGAAGGTTAGTGTAGGACAGATTATCAGATACGTATAATACGTATAAAAGAATAAACTCAAAAAAAAGAGGGTGTGTCATAAATTAATGACACACCCTCTTTTTTTGACCTTTATTTTCGCGATTCCCCGGCATTACAAGATGCCGAAGAGTCGCAATACATCGTTCAGGTTGGCAACGACAAGCAGAAGAATCAGTATGCCGAAACCAATATACTCAGCACGCTCCATGAACTTATCGCCCGGTTTGCGACCTGTGATAATCTCATAGAGAAGGAAGAACACATGTCCACCATCAAGAGCAGGGATAGGAAGAATGTTCATGAAGGCAAGAATAATGCTCAGGAACGCTGTCATAAGCCAGAATGCATGCCAATCCCATACAGATGGGAAGAGACTGCCCAGCGCACCGAAGCCACCCAGACTCTTGGCACCTTCCTTAGAGAAGACATACTTCATATCGCCCACATAACCGGCCAAGACATTCCAGCCGTATTTGATGCCGGCAGGGAAACTCTCGAAGAAACCATAGTTGACATGAGTAATCTTATAATCGAGCAAGACAGGATGATTGTAGAAACCAAACTTCACACCCTCTTCGGTGGACTGCAGGAGAACACTTGACTTGATGGTATCGCCAGAAGCCTTGAGATAAGTAACCTGAGCTGTAAGTGCTCTGGCACTATCCTGCGGCGTTTCAGCCGAAGCAAGCACATCCTCTACTCTGCCCAATTCAATCTGAAATTCGTTGAAAGAGACTACCTTTTTATTATTAATAGCAAGAATCTTATCACCCTTTGCCAAACCGAGTTTGCTGGCAGGTGAATCCTTCATCACACTATCAATCTGCAGCGGTACATACACATCAACGAAGCGAGGACTGCTCTTAATCATACTGAGCATGTCGAGATCGCCAGGCAGATTAAGCGTCACCGGTTTGCCCTGACGGATGATATTGACCTGCTTAGCCTGAGAAAGGTCACGATACAGATCGCCATCAAAGGTCTTGAACTCACCCAGATCGGTGCTTACCAGAATATCCTTATCCTGGAAGCCCAATGCCTTTGCCTCGGTATTGAACTTCATACCATAACTCATATCGCGGGTAGCCACATAATTATCGCCCCAATGGAACAGAATCATGGAATAGATGAAGAGAGCCAGCACGAAGTTAACCAGCACGCCACCTATCATGATGAGCAGGCGCTGCCATGCCGGTTTGCTGCGAAACTCGTATGGCTGTTCCGGCTGTTTCATCTGTTCGGTATCGAAACTTTCATCTATCATACCCGAAATCTTACAATATCCTCCGAGCGGCAACCATCCCAAACCATAGGTAGTATCCGAATTCTTTGGCTTGAACTCGAAGAGATGGAACCAAGGGTCGAAGAACAGATAGAACTTCTCCACTCTTACACCAAAGAGTTTGGAGAAGAAGAAGTGTCCGCCCTCATGGAGCAACACTAAGATGGAAAGCGACAGCATCAGCTGCAACGCTTTGATCAAAAATACTTCCATTTATTTACTTTGAACTTTGAACTTATTTACTTGGAACTTTGAACTTGGAACTTTGAACTTTATGATGAGCCCTATATCCTACGTTCATTTTAACTATTAACTATAAACTATTACTTGAGCATCAGCTCTGTAGCTATGCGGCGAGCCTCAGCATCGGTCTGCAGATAGACATCAAGGTCGGGATTACTATCGAAAGTAACCTTCGCCATCGTCTCTTCGATGATATCAGCCATCTGAAGGAAGCCACACTCTCCTTTGCGGAAGCCGGCATTCACTATCTCGTTGGCAGCATTCACGATACATGACATATTACCACCCTTTCTGATGGCATCGAAAGCCAGTTGCAGGCACTTGAACTTCTGATAGTCAGGCTTGAAGAACTGCAAATCCTGCGTCTTGAAGAGATCGAGACGATCGCCATTCAGATGCAGACGCTGAGG
>ENA-OPLR01000194-OPLR01000194.1-human-gut-metagenome-genome-assembly--contig:-NODE-194-length-13091-cov-2.637849_pt1 | contig 13091 bp, 10 predicted proteins | sample MGYA00241448_ERZ501728 | MGnify/ENA primary metagenome ERZ501728 (study PRJEB25962, sample SAMEA2042649) | human gut metagenome | biome: human gut; feature: human-associated habitat; material: faeces...
GGCGGTGTGACGAATGAGAACGGCCAGTTCGTGATTCCCTGCGGAGCCAGAAAGGCGATAGTAAGAGTAAGTTGCGTGGGCTATATTACGGCAAGCAATACCTTTAATATAGGTAAGATAGGGACAATAACTCTGAAAGAGGCAACAATGAACCTGCAGAAGGTGGTTGTAAAAGGACATCGTAAAACCTTTGAGATGACGAATGAAGGACTTGTTACTCAGGTGAAAGGAACACCTTTGAGCGAAGCTGGTACTGCCAACGATGTTATGGCGCAAGTGCCGAGTGTTTATGGCAGTGATGGAAAATATCGTGTTTATGGCAAGGGTGAAGCATTGGTATATGTGAATGGAAGGAAGTTGACGGATGAGGGGGAACTGGATAGAATAAGTTCCAAAGACATCGCCTCCGTAACTCTCAACAACAATCCTGGAGCAAAATATGATGCTACGGTAAAGGCTGTCATTGTGATCAGAACGAATAAGAAACAAGGTGATGGATTGAGCGGTGGGTTTACTTCTATGGCTCGGCAGGGACATTCTACATCTTTGTCTGAGGGCGGTAATTTAAACTGGCGTAGAGGAGGATTGGATATATTCGGAAGTCTTTATTATGATTTGACGCAAAGGTATCAGCATCAGATAGATAAAAAGACTGTCATTAAAGATGGAGAAATGTGGCAAATGCATAGCGACATCGGGATATTCCCCAAAAGCAAAGCCCAAATTGCCACAAAGATAGGTTTCAATTATGTCTTCAATGAGAAACATTCCATAGGTGCTACTTATAATGTAAACTTTTTACCAAATAGTACTGCTTCATGGCCTACATATCAATGTGTAATGAAGAATGGGACAGAGTTGGAATCCATATCCTATGATATGAAATGGAATCGCAAGACGCCTCCTGCTCATTATGTGAATGCTTATTATCGGGGAGAATTCGGAAAATGGAATGTCGTTTTTGATAATGATTTGGTTGTTAGCCAGAACAAGGCTGTGCAGAATATTAAGGAGCAGAGTAGTGCTTCTGGTGAAAGTAATGTTAACAGCACAAACAAGGCGGACAATGTAATGGCTGCTTCTAAATTGGCGCTGTCTTATCCTGTTGGGAAAGGAAAGCTAGAGGGTGGTGGTGAGTTTATCTATACAGACCGCAAGGAAACTTACAACAATGTGGAACAGATAATTGCTTCTACAGATGACCATATCAGGGAAAATAAGTTGGCTGGATTCTTGACCTATTATCTTCCATTGGGAAAAATTGATTTAGAAGCAGGTCTGAGGTATGAACATACCGTTTCTGATTATTATGAGAAAGGAATCTGGATTGATGGACAAAGTCGTCGGTATGATAAATTGTTTCCGAATGCAAGTTTATCATTTCCGATAGGCAAAGCCAATTTCTCGTTGGATTATACGATGAAGACTCGTCGTCCGTCTTATCAGGAATTGAGCAGCAATATGCAATATGATGACGTCTTCACTTATGAAAAGGGAAATCCTCTTCTGAAGCCTGAAATTATCCATGACATAACCTTCGCAGGATTATACAAATGGGTATATTTAAATTTCAGTTTTCAACATATCAATGACTTCATAGTGAATACGATAGATTTGCAGCCGGGTGAAGGTAAACCGCTCAACATTCTAACGAATGTCAATCGTTCCCACATGAATACATATACGGCAGTTCTATCATTGTCGCCAAGTATAGGGATTTGGTCTCCTCGCTTGTCTTTGGTATTGATGGGACAGAATTTTGAAATGGTTCATTATGGGCAAATGCTTAAGTTGAACAATCCGTTGTTGATGACCAATTGGTTTAATTCTTTCTCTATTTCAAAAGGTTATATACTGACGGCTGATATGATAGGGCATACTTCTGGTGATAATACGATAGCAACCCTGAAGCCGAGTTTTCAGTTGAATTTGGGAATAACAAAGAAGTTTAAACAATGGACTTTTCAATTTCAGGCAACGGATGTCTTTCGTACAGCCCGTAACTCTATGTTTACCTATGGTACAAGTATGTTGCTCGATAAATGGAACTATAGCGATTCGCAAGCTGTTAAGCTAACTATAAGCTATCGTTTCAACTCTGTTAATAGCAAGTACAAAGGCACAGGAGCCGGTAATGCAGAAAAGAGCCGCTTGTAGTTTTTGTTAGAAAGAAACACTCTTAAAACAATGAATATATGACAATCGGTCAAGCGAAGGCAAAACCATGTTGGTTTGCTCTTTGCTTGGCCGATGTTTTATTTTTCTTCAGTTAGATACTCCTTTATTTGTTGTGCTCTAGGCGGTTTTTATCTCTACTTCGTTCTCTCATATACTAAGATTTTATTACGTTCTACTGATTCCTGTGCAAAAGGGAGTAAGGTTCCTTCTGATACCAAATCAACTTTTCTACCTAAGAGTTCTTCCAAATCACTCCACATGCCGAAGAATTTTAAACCTTAGGTTTACTCTTGTCCAAAGAAACCATAATATCGACATCGCTATCCTTCGTTTCTTCCCCTCTGGAGAAAGAACCGAACAGCCAGGCTTTCAGTACGGGTTGGGTGCTGAAATAATGGCGTAAAGCTTCTATAATGGCTTGTTTACCCATATTGTAATGATGTTGTTTCTTAGCTGCAAAGATACACTTTTTATTCGAAAGAGCAAGCTTTTATCTAGTTTTTTATTACCTTTGCATCGGTTTTTCCAAAAAAAATAGAAGATTTCTTCATTTTAGGGGTAATTGATTTCAGGAAAGCTTGTGTATAAGAGTAGAAACAAGAAGAAAATGACGTGATGACAGAAGAAAATGAACAGCGGATGGAACGGCTGTTCCACGACCATTACGAGCAGATGTATCGCTTCGCCTTTGCCTTGCTCCATGATAATGAGGAGGCGAGGGATGTGGTGAGTGATGTGTTCTCCAGATTGTGGGATAAACAGCTGGTTCCAGACCGGGCTTACCTGATGCGGAGCGTGAAGAATGCCTGCATCAATCTTATAGCCAGAAAGAAGAGAGATGAAAGACTGAAACGGCTTCTCCCTCTTTCGGAAGAGAAATTGACGGAAGAAGAACCTTCTCGTCTGGAAGAGCGATGGCAGGCTGCGGTGGATTGCATTGACCATGACCTGACCGACCAGACTTCTTCCGTCATCCGATTGTGCTATCGGGAAGGAATGTCGTATAAGGATACGGCGGAGGAGCTGGGCATCAGCGTCTCGGCAGTGAACAAGCATATAGTGAAAGGTTTGCGAACGCTCAGAGAAAAGTTGAAAGGAAAATAGCATAACCATGATTCTATTGTCTGAAGACGTCCTTACAATGGAACCCTAAAATGAAGAAAGGAAAAGAAAATGAAACATGAATTATCTGACATAAATCCTCAGAAAATGGATTCTCAGAAATGGGATATGCTCCTCAATCTCCTGGAGCATCCCGAAAAGTATTCCGAAACTCAGAAGGATGAACTTCTGGGCGATGAGGAAGTGAACGAACTCTATCAACAGCTGATAGAGACCCGACAGTCTCTGGATTTCGCCATGTCGAAGGAAAAGATGAAGATGCCTTCGATTGATGCAGAATGGGAGAAGCTGAAAGACGAGATGAAACTGAAAGAAAAGCAGCAGAAAGAAGAGATGAGTCAGAATGCAGAAACCCAGCAAACTGCCAAGCTGTTTTCTCTCTGGAGTCCGATGAGAAAGGGGGCTGCCGTTGCAGCCGTCCTTGTTGTCTCCGGCATCACCTTTGCAGCCATTCATCTGGTAACCCGTTCTCATCAGCCATCAGATAACAGCAATACTGAACTCGTGGCATCCCAAAAGGATTCTATCCAGCAGGTTTCTGCTCCTCAGAAATCCAACATAGAAGAAAAGACAGATTCTGCAAGTCTTGCCCAGCTCCCATTGGTTTACGAAAACGCTGAGCTTCAGAATATCCTTACTCCTATTGCCGGGCATTTCCATCTCCAGGTAACTTATCAGAACGAGTCGGCTCGCCATATCCGTCTCTTCCTGCAACTGGAGAAGAACATGAGTCTGGATGATATCATCGAACTGTTGAATCATTTCGAGAAAGTGAATATTCGTTATGAAGGTCAAACTTTAATCGTGGAATAAGATGAAAAGATTAAGATATATCATGCTGCTGGCAGGTTTGATGAGCCTTTCTCTTCAGACCATCTATGCCCAACGCATCACCCGCAGCTTCCGCAACACTTCTATGTCAGAAGCACTCACCATCCTTGCCAAGAGCACCAAGGATTATCGTATCAACTTTATGTATGATGAACTGGAAGATTTCACGGTTACCACAAGTATCGTGAAGCGAACAGCTCCGGATGCCATCCGCCAGATCATGGGCTTCTATCCGATGAAGATGACGATAGATGGCGAAAACATCTTTGTGGAGTGTACGCAGAAGACTCCCACCAAGATGATAGGTCGCATTGTAGATGCGCATCATCGTCCTGTAGATTTCGCCAATGTAGCCCTGCTGAATGTTCGTGATTCTTCATTGATAAATGGCGGTGTGACGAATGAGAACGGCCAGTTCGTGATTCCCTGCGGAGCCAGAAAGGTGATAGTAAGAGTAAGTTGCGTGGGCTATATTACGACAAGCAATACATATAATACAGGTAAGATTGGTTCAATTACTCTGAAGGAGGCAACGATGAACCTGCAGAAGGTGATAGTAAAGGCGGTTCGCCCCAAGACAAAACTAACTCGCGAGGGATTTCAGACCCAGGTGCAAGGTACGATACTGAGTGATGCGGGTATGGTTGCCGACTTGTTGAAGCAGGTTCCAAGAGTGCGTGTGGATAAGGATGGAAACTGTTCGGTGTTTGGAAAAGGCACACCGGAGATTTATGTCAATGGCAGAAAGCTGACCGACAAAAATGAATTGCAAACCATATCTTCAAAGGATGTGAAGAACGTGACGGTTATCACGACTCCTGGTGCGCAGTATGATGCCCAGGTCAATTCGGTGATTCGTATAACCACGGTCAAGAAGCAAGGTTATGGATGGAGTGGTAATTTCCAGGCAAAATATGGTTTTGCCATGAAGAATGCCTGGCAAGAGCAGGCTAATCTCAATTACCGTGTGGGTGGACTGGATGTATTCGGTGGATTGAAGTGGTCAGATTACTATTCTTATGATAAGTTGGGATTGGATGAATATATCAATGGAAATCAGCATCAGATATATCAAAATTATGCAGGGCGCATAGATGCTAGAAATTATGGACCTGATGCCAATCTGGGTTTCAATTATGAATTCAACGAAAATCATACCATCGGTCTGAAATATAAGTTTGGTTCTGGCTATACCAAGTATTTTACTATTAGGCAGAACTATTCCATCTTTCAGGATGGAGTTCACCAGGGAGATGTAAATTATCTCAACGATGAGTCAGATTCCAAGCAGACTCCTTTTCATCAGGCTGACTTTTATTATGATGGTAAGATAGGCAAGTGGAGTATAGACCTGAATGCATCTGCTATGTGGCGGACGAAAGACCAGATACAGAAAGCCACCGAAACCAGTTCTGAGTTGGGCGACCAGATTGTATGTTCAGATAGCCATACCAAAGGAAAGTTGCTTGCCGGTAAAATGGTTGTTTCTTATCCTTTGACCGACCAGTTGAACATAGACTTTGGTTCGGAATACACAAATTCTGATAGTCATACCAACAACCAGAACGAGGGTGGTGTGGCTGCATCCAATGATTCCAGAATCAAGGAACAGAACATAGCCGCTTTTGCTGAGGCTGCATGGTCGTTGGGAGATTATTCCCTGAATGCCGGTGTGAGATATGAGCATGTAAAATCAGACTATTATGCCGAAGGAGTGCTCAATCCGGATATGAGCAGAAAGTATGATAATGTATTTCCTAATGTATCCTTGGGATATGACAAGGGCAAGTGGCATTCTTCGTTGAATTTCACGGCGAAGACCTATCGACCAAGTTACTTCCGTCTTTCCGGTTATACCCGATATACGAGTCGTCATACCTATGAAAGCGGTAATCCGAACTTGCGACCAACGGATGCCTATCATCTGGAATGGGATGCGCAATATTCCTGGCTGAGTTTCTCTGCTGAATATATCTACAACAAGAATGCCTCGGTATATATGATGAAGCCATTCCAGGGCAATAAGGATATAGCCCTGTCATATTATGAGAATGTTGATAAGATTCAGAACCTCAAGTTCTATCTTGAAGCTACTCCGGTGATAGGCTTGTGGCATCTTGACTATACGGTAGGTCTGGTCAATCAGTTCTTTGATGCCAGCAAATATGTCAGCGACTATAATGCCAACCGTCCTTCTCTCTATCTGGATTTGGAGAATACCTGGGTATTGCCACATCATTGGAAGGCTAGATTGGAATACGCTTACCAGTCGCGTAATTATAGCGAATTGGGTGTCAACTATGCATGGAATTCCCTGGATGCCTCTATTTCCAAGTCGTTCCTGAATAACCGACTGGTTGTGAGACTGGAAGCAGAGGATTTGCTTCATGGTCAGAACGAGAGTTGGAAATATAATAATTCGTATGCGCACTTCACCAGAACCGGTATAGATAATACCCGCATGTTCTTGGTCAATGTAACTTATAACTTCAATGCCACCAAGAGCAAGTATAAGGGTACGGGTGCTGGTAATGCAGAAAAGAGCAGATTATAGTTTCAATTTAACAGGATTTTTTCCTCTGTTTCTTTGCCATCTCCATCTTTTTCCTTAATTTTGCAGCGGAAACTCTATAATAGATATTTGTAATGGCAATAAGAATGAAGATGAAACAGAAAAAGATAAGAAAGATAGGCATCGCTTCGGCTCTGGGCCTGGTGGTGCTCGTGATGCTGGGACTGTATGGTGCCAGCAACTATATGCTCAATTATTCGCTCAACTATCCGAAGAAGGAGAGAATGACGGCTGAGCATTGGAAGAACAGAATGAAAAACGAGTGCCCCTGGATGATTGGCTGGATGGACTCTGTGTATCAGCACCATTGCGTGAAGGATACCTTTGTCACGATGCCGTCGGGCTACAAGGCACATGCCATCTATCTCTATGCACCGAAGACTACGGAAAAGACAGCCGTGGTGGTGCATGGCTATCAGGTGCGCTCCGAGGGAATGCTGCACATCGCCTATCTCTATAATCACGATATGGGGTATAATGTGCTCCTGCCAGATCTGTATGGACATGGAGAGAGCGAGGGCGATCATATCCAGATGGGATGGAAGGATAGATGGGATGTGATCAGATGGTCGGAAATCGCCAATGAGATTTTTAAAGTGAAGAGTGAAGAACAAAGAGTGAAAAATGAAGAACGAAGAGTGATGAATACCCTTCAGGTGATTCATGGTATTTCGATGGGTGCGGCAACCACGATGGCAGTATCGGGAGAGAAGACTCCCGATTACGTGAAGTGCTTTGTGGAGGATTGCGGCTATACCAGCGTGTGGGATGAGTTTTCCGCTCAGCTCAAAGACCAGTTTGGCTTGCCTGCCTTCCCGCTGATGAATACCACTTCTGCCCTTTGCCAGTATCGCTACGGCTGGTCGTTTGCCGAGGCGCAGCAGATAGAGCAGGTTCGCAAGAGCACCAAACCGATGCTCTTTATCCATGGCGATAAGGATGCCTTCGTGCCCTACGCCATGCTGCATCCCCTTTACGAGGCAAAGACGAAGGGCAGAAAAGCTATCTTCATCGCCAAAGGCTCCGTTCATGCTATGGCATATCGCGACCATCACGAGGAATACACCCGCATCGTGAAAGACTTTGTATCGAAAGAGGAATAGGCTATTCTCCGATATGTTGTCCCACCACATATCCCATGGTCCAGGCTGCCTGCAGATTGAAGCCGCCGGTGATGGCATCAATGTCGAGCACTTCGCCGCAAAGAATCCTGCGGCACCCCCACCAATAATTGCAATATGTAGTGATTGTGGCATATCGTATTTTTGGTTGATTAGGGTGCAAAGGTACTGCTTTTCTTTGATAAAAGAAGAAAAGTTCTCCTTTTTCTTTTGCAGATACGATAGATTTTTGTAACTTTGCGCAAAAATCATAGTATATCAAGTATCAAATAGATTTATGGCAAAAAGAGAATATGTTGAGGCCAACAAGCGTTGGCTGGAGGAAAAGGCAAAGGAGGAGGGCGTTATGGCGCTGCCTCGTGGTATATATTATAAGGTGTTGAAGCAGGGAGACCCGAAGGGAGCACAGCCTAGCCGACGCAGCATCGTGACGGCTCATTATACCGGTTGGACCATCAATGGCAAGAAGTTTGATTCCAGCCGTGGCGGCACGCCATTCGCCATGCGGTTGAGCGACTTGATTGATGGCTGGATTGTTGCCATGCAGCAGATGCACGTGGGCGACCAGTGGGAACTTTACATCCCAGCCGAAATGGGCTACGGCAAGTTCTCGCAGCCGGGCATCCCAGGCGGTTCTACCCTGATATTCGAAGTAGAACTGCTGGGTGTGGGATAACCCGGATACTTGAAATTATAAAGATCATTAAGACAAGAGAGTCTTGTCCGGCTATAGTCGGTTCAATTCATCTTCCGCACTGTTCATGCCGTTGTATCTTCCCTTGCGCTTGTTGAATTTCCAGGTTACGGTCAACTTGTAGCTCCATAGCTTGTAATCCTCAGTCTGGGAGAAGTCAACGGCATGCTCGTGGGTTCGCTCCTTGAAGAGCTGCTGATGGAAGAGGTCGTTGGCACTGAAGGCAACCTGTAATCTGCCGTCCATCCACGATTTGTTGGCACCAAGACTCCAGTTCTGAGTGGGGCGGAACTTCGTTTTGCCCACTTGTCCTCCGTTTTCAAAACTGTAGGAGAGTGACAGCTGATAGTCGTTTGGTAGCGTGAAGTAATTGTCAAACGATGCATTCCAAGTTGCTCCGTTGTAACTGATTAGCTCTCCATGATCATTTACGGAGAAGCGCTGGTAAGTGATGCTTGCATTGACATTCGGACGCCAGCAGCCGAAGACGTGACCCCAGTTGAGATAGGCCATGTATTTCTGCATCTTGTTGAAGTTCATGAATGTACTCACGTATCTCACGGGCTTGTCCTCCGGCACTTCATGAATGTACATGATGGAGTGGTCGGTACGGGTGTATCTCAGCATTCCCATGAAATCTTTCCACTGCACGGAGTAGGTCAGACGATAGGTGTTGACAGGCTGCAGCTTCGGATTGCTGATCTGATACTGAAAGCGCGAGATATAGTAGATGTTCCCACTGAGCTGACTGAAAGAAGGTCGGGCGGTGGTAGTGCGGAAGCTGAGCGAGTGATGCCACGACGGTTCGTTGAGAGTGATACCGAACGATGGAAACCATTGGTCGTAATGACGCTCCATATTATCGGGAGATATTTCCGACAGATTGGTGTATCGGGAGGTGAGATGCTCATATCGGATGCCTGCCCACCAGTTCCATCTGCCAGCTTCACCTTGATATTGCAGGTAAGCTGCCGTCTTGGTATCGTGGTTTTTGTATTCCGTAGTTCCAAGCATATCGGCAGAACTTTCGGTTTTTCCCTTACCTTCCATCAGGCTCCATTCGCCACCGAAGTTGATGGAATGTTTGTCAGAGATGAGTTGCTTGACTTCGAATCTTCCACTATAGATATCGTAGTTGGAATTGGAACGGTTGAGGGTTTCCTGCATCTCGCTACCTTCTTTCTCCGTGATAGGCTGGCTGTCAGAATCCTTGTTCCTGGCATAGTCCAGATAAATCTGTGATGAGAGATGTTTCGACCATTTAGCCAGATGGAAGAGATTGAAGTGGTGGCTGCGCTGGTGTCCCCATTGCTGGCTCCCCGCATTAAAGTACTTCATTTCGCCATCCGCATCAGAAAGCTTCATCTCTCTATTTGTATCTTCTCCTGCTGGGTTAGGATAGCGATAGTACTGCTGCTGTTTCTCGCTTCTACCGCTATTCAGCCAAAGCCCTTCCCATTGTATTCCCACTTCGTGCTGCTTGCTGAGCAACCAGTCGAAGTTGAGTTCTGTAGCGTTATAATTTGCCTTGTTCTTGCCATAGCGGTCGGTTCCGAAGAGATATTCGCCATCTTTGGCTCTTACGAGCGCTTCCTGTGGCTGATGCACATTGTATCGGTTGTCTGTGTAGCCGTAAAATCCTGTGAGCGAAATCTTCTTCGTTACCCAACCCAGGGTCAATTCCTCGTGGTTGGTGTTCACCTCGCTCAATTTATCATACACCTGCATCTTGCCGAATATACCCTCGTCTGTTCTTCTTGTCAGGATTCTCAGTACGGCTCCCGTCGTTGCATCATATTTTGCACCAGGAGTGGTAATGAGTTCTATTTCATCTATCAGCTTCACATCGAGATGAGCGAGTTCGGCAGAGGTAGCCTTCTTGTCGTTGAGATAGATGGTGGGTGCTCCCAGTCCGTTTACTTCCAGAGTTCCATCGGAGGTTTGTTTCATGCCGGGGATGTGCCTCAATACATCTTCCAGCGTTGGCTCCTTTGCCAAAGGAGTGTTGCGGACACGGGTAACCAGGGCATCGTTTCTCATCTTGTACATCGGGCGATGACCTGTTACGGTTACGGCTTGAATCTCGGCCTCCTTATCAGCTTTGATTGAATCTTTTCCCGTCTGTACTGAGTCTGCGGAAACTCCGGATGTCGGGAATTTCCCGTTTTGTGCTGTTGCACAGGTGGCGGTGGCTAGCATCGTCCATAAAACTGTTTCTTTCTTCATATTCTTTCTTGTTTTTTGTTTTCGTTTGCAAAGGAACAGCTTTTCGGGCTCAAAATCGCAAATAATCATTACTGAAACATTACGCTGGCAAAATAATCTTGCTTCACCTTATTATATATAGTGAAATCTTCGTACCTTTGCACAGAAAAAAGAAAAAATGATATGAATAGAAGAATCAAACAAGTCTGGCTGCTCGCCATCCTTTCCTCTTTTCTGCTGATAGGCTTGCAGACCTATTGGCTCTACAATAGCGTGACCTATTCGATGGGAGAGATGGGGAAGAAAAATGCCGAAAAGGCGGAACAGGCAATAGTCACTTATCAGACAAATATCGGAGCGGCGGTAAAAGAAAATTCACATATCGGTTATGTCGTTACGGCATATTTTTCAGACTACAAGAGTCCCTGTACTACGGTTTGCTCTCCGCTGGATACGGATACAATCATTGGTGGAGTGGTGTATCGCAAGCCGGGATTCGGTAATGTGATGGAGAAGAGAGATACTTTCGATTTGCGTGAGACGGATTCCAACAATTCTTTTGATTGCCTGAATACTTACATCACTTACCAGCTTACCCGTTTTGATAAGGCGCATTTTGACCGTTTCATCAGTAGGAAACTGGGCAATGATTTCATCGGGGCAGAGATGAAGACGGGAAAGCATCGTCTGTGGCAGACAAGAATCGTAGAGCCTCCGACCTTGTTTCATCACGAAATGCTGGTAGAAGTGCCTTTCAATCCTATCCAGTATCAGTCGATGCAGATGAGGATGCAGGTGCCGATGCTGCCCATCCTGAAGGGAATGATGTGGCAGATGATAGGAAGTCTGCTGGTTACCATCATGCTTCTCCTGAGCATAGCTTATCTCATCAAGGTGATGCTCCTGCAGAAGAAGGTGGATAAGATGCGAAGCGACTTTGTGCATACGATGATTCACGAGCTGAAACGCCCCGTGCAGACGCTGAAGATGTGTGTATCTGTATTCTCTGCTCAAAAGACAGATGAGAAGGATGAGAATGCTCTCATCATGGAGACGGTTAGAGAGGAAAGCGATAACCTGACCGCCTATCTCGCCAAACTCCGGGAAGTAATCAGGGCAGAGGAACATATCCCGCTCCAGATAACGTCTTTCGATATCCATGCCGCCTTGCTGAATCTAGTGGCTGTGTATCGAAAGAACAGACAGAAGGAGGTGAATGTTTCGCTCGATTACCAGCGCACTTCCGACCTGATGATGGGAGATAGAGACCAGCTTCTGAATGTGGTCAGCAACCTGATGGAGAACTCGGTGAAGTATTCTGGAGACATAGTCAATATCCATGTTGCCTGCCGAGATACCGGGAAGGGGGAAGTCATGATTTCTGTATCAGATAATGGAATCGGAATTTCGTCCGACGAGCAGCAGAGAGTCTGGACGAAGTTCTATCGCAGCAATACTTACTCGGATATGATGCAGCCGGGCATCGGCTTGGGCTTGAGTTTTGTGGATATGATTGTGAAGGCCCATGGGGGTAGAAAAATGATGCAGAGCGAAGTGGGCAAGGGAACCAGGATTTCAATAGTCATCCCGCAACACTCCTGATGCATCCGGTTTAACGCTATAAACAACAGAAAAAATGATCAAGATATTATTTGCAGACGATGACTTGAAGTATTCCATGTTGCTGAAGAGTTTCCTTCAGCAGCATGGCTACGACGTGACTTATGCCGGAAATGGCAAGAAGGCATGGGAACAGTTCCCGGAGGTGAAGCCCGACCTGGTATTGCTCGACATCAATATGCCGGAGATGGATGGCTATGAGGTGGCTGAGCGCATCAGAACCATCGACCCGAAGGTGCTTATCTTCTTTCTCACCGACCGTACGGAGAAGAACGATCGACTGAAAGGTTTCTCCCTGAAGGCAAACGATTATCTTGCCAAACCCTTCTATCCGGAAGAGTTGCTGGCAAGAATAGAGGAGCGGTTCTCTATGAATGAGAGTGAGACGATAGAAGAGGAGGTGTATCATTTCGGTGAAACCACCTTCTGCTATAATAACAATGAACTTCGTACCCGTTCCTCTCGTGTGCTCATCACCAGCCGACAAGCCGACATCCTCCGTCTGCTGGCGAAGAATATCGGTAATGTAGTAAGCAAGGAGATGATACAGGAGGCGGTGTGGGGAACCGTGAGCTATGCCAACTCCCTGGCTGTGAATGTGCAGATGACGTATCTCCGTCATGCTCTTCAGCATGATGCGACCGTTAAGATTGAGTCGCTGAAGAAAAAGGGATATGTACTTACTCTCTTATCTCAATAGTTCGTTAATAATTCAATAATGTGCTAAGCAGCTATACGCTGTAAGCAC
>ENA-OPLR01000196-OPLR01000196.1-human-gut-metagenome-genome-assembly--contig:-NODE-196-length-12946-cov-4.420293_pt1 | contig 12946 bp, 9 predicted proteins | sample MGYA00241448_ERZ501728 | MGnify/ENA primary metagenome ERZ501728 (study PRJEB25962, sample SAMEA2042649) | human gut metagenome | biome: human gut; feature: human-associated habitat; material: faeces...
AATCTGCTGGCTATGCCTTCGGTGGTTCGAATCCATCACTACCCACTTTCTTTGATAAGCGGAAATAGCTCAGTTGATAGAGCACTAGCCTTCCAAGCTGGGGGTCGCGGGTTTGAGCCCCGTTTTCCGCTCAATTTATTAACTTGCTGTAATAGCTCAGTGGTAGAGCACTTCCTTGGTAAGGAAGAGGTCCTGAGTTCAACTCTCAGTTACAGCTCTATCGTTCTAGATGCTTAGGATGGTAGAGGAACAGATTATTCATTTATATAAATAAAAAGAAAAGCTATGGCTAAAGAAGAATTCGTGCGTACCAAACCGCATGTTAACATTGGTACAATTGGTCATGTTGACCATGGTAAGACTACTCTGACCGCTGCTATCTCTAAGGTATTGAACGAGAAGCTCGGTACATCTGAGGCAGTTAAGTCATTCGATCAGATTGATAATGCTCCTGAGGAGAAAGAGCGTGGTATCACTATCAACTCTGCTCACATCGAGTATGAGACAGCAAAGCGTCACTATGCACACGTTGACTGTCCTGGACACGCTGACTATGTAAAGAACATGGTTACTGGTGCTGCTCAGATGGATGGTGCAATCTTGGTTTGTGCTGCTACTGATGGTCCTATGCCACAGACACGTGAGCACGTACTTCTTGCACGTCAGGTAAACGTACCTCGTTTGGTTGTTTTCTTGAACAAGTGCGATATGGTTGATGATGAGGAGATGCTTGAGCTCGTTGAGATGGAGCTTCGTGAGATCCTCGAGCAGTATGGTTACGAGGAGGATACTCCAATTGTACGTGGTTCTGCTCTCGGTGCTTTGAACGGTGTTGAGAAGTGGGTTAAGTCTGTTGAGACTTTGATGGATACAGTTGATGAGTGGATTCAGGAGCCAGAGCGCGAGATTGATAAGCCATTCTTGATGCCTATCGAGGATGTATTCTCAATTACAGGTCGTGGTACTGTTGCTACAGGTCGTATTGAGACAGGTCGTTGTAAGGTAGGTGACGAAGTTCAGTTGCTCGGTCTTGGTGAGGACAAGAAGTCAGTTATTACTGGTGTTGAGATGTTCCGTAAGATCCTTGCTGAGGGTGAAGCTGGTGATAACGTAGGTTTGCTTCTCCGTGGTATCGATAAGGCTGAGGTTAAGCGTGGTATGGTAGTTGTACACCCAGGTGCTATTACTCCTCACGATCACTTCAAGGCTTCTATCTATGTATTGAAGAAGGAAGAGGGTGGCCGTCACACTCCATTCGGTAACAAGTATCGTCCTCAGTTCTATCTCCGTACTATGGACTGTACAGGTGAAATCAAGCTTCCAGAGGGAGTTGAGATGGTAATGCCTGGTGATAACGTAGAGATTGAGGTAGAGTTGATCTACAAGGTTGCTTTGAACGAGGGTCTTCGTTTCGCTATCCGTGAGGGTGGTCGTACAGTAGGTTCTGGTCAGATTACAACAATTCTCGACGATATCAAGTAATTTAGATTTATCTAATTTGCTATATATATCAGACTCCCCTCCTAAGGGAGTGGGAGTCTTTCTACGGGTTTAGCTCAGTTGGTAGAGCACTGGTCTCCAAAACCAGGTGTCGAGGGTTCGAGCCCTTCAACCCGTGCTAAATAGAAGATAATATGAATAAAATAGTAAATTATTGCAAGGCATGTTACGATGAACTTGCGCATAAGACTACTTGGCCATCACGTGCCGAACTTACTCATAGTGCAATGGTTGTATTATCTGCTTCCCTAGTCATTGCACTTGTTGTGTTCGCGATGGATTCTATTTTCAAAGCCTTTATGGGTGTAGTTTATCCAGGTTAATTTTTTAAGGAAATGGCAGACGCAGGAAATAAATGGTATGTGCTTAAAGCCGTTAGTGGTAAAGAAGCTAAGGTGAAAGAATACATCGAAGCTGAAATGAAGCACAATGACTTACTAGCAGCAAATGTTTCTCAGGTGTTGATTCCAGTTGAGAAGCATGCAACTGTGCGTAATGGAAAGAGAGTCGTTAAAGAAAAGGTCTCTCTTCCAGGTTATGTTTTTGTGGAGGCCAAACTGAAGGGTGATGTAGCGCATACGTTGCGTTTCCTCCCTAATGTTTTGGGTTTCCTTGGAGGTTTGGATGAACCAACACCAGTTCCACAGCGCGATATCAATCGTATGCTGGGTTCTGCTGAGGAGACTGAGTTCGAGGAGAATCTTGATTGTCCTTACTTGGTTAATGATACCGTTAAGGTTATGGAAGGTCCATTCAGTGGTTTCAGCGGAATCGTTGAAGAGGTTAATGCTGAAAAGCATAAGCTGAAAGTTACGGTTAAGATCTTCGGACGTAAAACTCCGTTGGAATTAGGTTTTATGCAAGTAGAAAAGGAATAGGATTCTGTTACGAGATTGTTATTCCTTATAAGTTTCAATTTTAAATATTAACAAAGAAATGGCTAAAGAAGTTGCTGGATTAATCAAATTACAGATTAAAGGTGGCGCTGCGAATCCTTCACCTCCAGTAGGACCTGCATTGGGTTCTAAGGGTATTAATATTATGGGATTCTGCAAGGAATTCAACGCCCGTACCCAGGACAAAGCAGGTAAAGTGTTGCCAGTAGTTATTACTTATTATACTGACAAGTCTTTTGATTTTATTATCAAGACTCCACCTGCTGCAGTTCAATTGAAAGAGGCTGCCAAAATCAAGTCAGGTTCTGCTCAGCCTAATCGTCAGAAGGTTGCTTCTCTTACTTGGGATCAGGTAAAGGTAATCGCTGAGGATAAGATGAAGGACTTGAACTGCTTTACTGTAGAATCAGCTATGAAGCTCATCGCTGGTACTGCAAGAAGTATGGGTATTACTGTAAAAGGGGACTTCCCTGGTAAATAATTTAAAACTTCAATTAGAAAAATGAGTAAACTGACAAAAAATCAAAAATCAGTAGCTGATAAGGTTGAAGCAGGGAAGGCATACACATTGAAGGAGGCTTCAGAGTTGGTAAAGGAAATTACTACTACCAAGTTTGATGCATCTCTTGATATTGATGTACGCTTAGGTGTTGATCCACGTAAGGCTAACCAGATGGTTCGTGGCGTTGTTTCATTGCCAAACGGAACAGGTAAGGTTACTCGTGTGCTCGCACTCTGTACTCCTGATCAGGAAGCTGCTGCTAAGGAAGCAGGCGCTGATTATGTAGGTCTTGACGAATACGTTGAGAAGATTAAGGGTGGTTGGACAGATATTGATGTCATCATCACAATGCCTTCTTGTATGGGTAAGATTGGTCCTTTGGGTCGTGTACTCGGTCCTCGTGGTTTGATGCCTAACCCTAAGAGTGGCACTGTAACTATGGATGTTGCTAAGGCAGTAAAGGAAGTTAAGCAAGGTAAGATTGACTTTAAGGTTGATAAGGCTGGTATTATCCATACTTCAATCGGTAAGGTTAGCATGACTCCTGAGCAGATCTATGGAAATGCTAAGGAGTTCATCAACACAGTTATCAAGCTGAAGCCTGCTGCTGCTAAAGGTACATATATCAAGAGTATCTTTATTTCTAGCACTATGAGTAAGGGTATCAAGATTGATCCTAAATCAGTTGAATAACTCTAAAAGTTTTGTAAAATGAAGAAAGAAGTTAAAGATACTATTATCGCTGAACTTGGACAGAAGTTGCAGGAGTTTCCTCATTTCTATCTTGTAGATGTTACAGGATTGAATGCAGAGAAGACAAGCGCACTCCGTCGTAAGTGCTTCCAGAGCGAGATTAAGATGGTTGTTGTTAAGAATTCCTTGCTTCACAAGGCGTTTGAGGCTTCAGATATCGATTTCTCTGAGCTCTATGGCTGCTTGAAGGGTACTACTGCTGTAATGTTTGCTAATACAGCTAATGTACCAGCTAAGTTGTTGAAGGAATATGACAAGGAAGATGTTCCAACATTGAAGGCTGCTTATGCAGAGGAAAGCTTCTACGTTGGCGCAGACAAACTTGCAGAACTTTCAGCTCTCAAGAGCAAGAACGAAGTTATCGCAGAGATTGTTGCTCCAGTCACCTGCAAAGAACGTTGTTTCAGCTCTTCAATCAGGAAGCAACACTATTCATGGTGTGCTTAAGACATTGGGCGAGCGTCCTGAGTAATCAATCACAATGTTATCATTAATTATAGTATAAACAAAAATAAAATTTAGAATAAAATGGCAGATATCAAAGCTATTGCAGAAGAGTTAGTAAATCTTACTGTTAAGGAAGTTAATGAGTTGGCAACAGTCCTCAAGGACGAGTATGGTATTGAGCCTGCTGCTGCAGCTGTAGCTGTAGCTGCTGGTCCTGCTGCTGGTGGTGCAGCTGCAGCTGAGGAGAAGTCTACATTCGACGTAGTCCTCGCTGAGGTTGGTGGCGCTAAGCTCCAGGTTGTAAAGGCTGTTAAGGAGGCTTGTGGTCTCGGTTTGAAAGAGGCTAAGGATCTCGTAGACGGTGCTCCTTCTACAATCAAGGAAGGTGTAGCTAAGGACGAGGCTGAGAACCTTAAGAAGGCTATCGAAGAGGCTGGTGCTAAGGTAGAGCTCAAGTAATTAGAGTAATACATTTTTTATATAAATGGTTAGGATTCTCCAAGTAGGTGAGTCCTAACCTTTTTGTGTCTTTTATTATATTATTAATAAAACCCATTTAATAACTTCTAATGGCTACAAAAATTGTTGATAACAGAGTAAATTTTGCCAGCGTGCATAATCCGTATCCATATCCGGATTTCCTCGATGTGCAGTTAAAGTCTTTCAAGGACTTCTTACAGTTGGATACTCCGCCTGAGGAACGCAAGAATGACGGTTTGTATAAGGTGTTCTCTGAGAACTTCCCTATTACCGATACACGTAACAATTTCGTTCTTGAGTTCTTGGATTACTATATCGACCCTCCTCGCTATTCTATTGATGAGTGCCTGGAGCGTGGTCTTACATATAGCGTACCTTTGAAGGCTAAGATGAAACTGTATTGTACTGATCCTGATCATGAGGATTTCGGTACATTTATTCAGGATGTGTTCCTTGGTACTATCCCATATATGACCGATAATGGTACTTTCGTGATTAATGGTGCTGAGCGAGTTGTTGTTTCTCAGCTTCATCGCTCTCCTGGTGTGTTCTTTAGCCAGGGTGTTCATGCAAATGGTACCATGCTTTATTCTGCTCGTATCATTCCTTTCAAGGGAAGCTGGATTGAATTTGCAACTGACATTAACAATGTAATGTATGCATATATCGATCGTAAGAAGAAGTTGCCTGTAACCACATTGTTGCGTGCTATTGGTTACGAACAGGATAAGGATATTCTTCAGATTTTTGATCTCGCCGAGGAGGTGAAGGTTAACAAGAAGAATATGAAGGCTGCTATTGGTCGTAAGCTTGCTGCTCGTGTTTTGAAGAGTTGGAATGAGGACTTCGTTGATGAGGATACTGGTGAAGTAGTATCTATCGAGCGTAATGAAGTAATCATGGAGCGTGAGACAGAACTTACTGCTGATAATATTGAGGAGATTGTTGAGAGTGGAGCGCAGACTGTTCTTCTTCATAAGGATGAGGAAGCTGCCAATAAGTTTACTATTATCTTCAATACTTTGGCAAAGGATCCAAGTAACTCTGAGAAGGAAGCTGTTAACTATATCTATCGTCAGTTGCGTAATGCTGATCCTGCAGATGACGCAAGTGCACGTGAGGTTTTCCAAAACCTGTTCTTCTCGGATAAGCGTTATGATCTGGGTGAGGTAGGTCGTTATCGTATCAATAAGAAATTGAATCTTGATACTGACATTGATGTTCGTGTCTTGACTAAGGAAGATATTATTGAGATTATTAAATATCTTATTCAGCTGATCAACTCTAGTGCAACAGTTGACGATATCGACCACTTGTCTAATCGTCGTGTTCGTACTGTTGGTGAGCAGTTGGCTAACCAGTTCTCTATTGGTTTGGCACGTATGACCCGTACTATCCGTGAACGTATGAATGTTCGCGACAATGAGGTGTTTACTCCAACAGATTTGATTAATGCTAAGACAATCTCTAGTGTTATCAATTCTTTCTTTGGAACTAATCCATTGTCACAGTTCATGGACCAGACTAACCCTCTGGCTGAGGTAACTCATAAGCGTCGTCTTTCTGCCTTAGGTCCTGGTGGTTTGTCTCGTGAGCGTGCAGGTTTCGAGGTTCGTGACGTACATTATACACACTATGGTCGTCTTTGCCCTATTGAGAGTCCTGAAGGTCCAAACATCGGTTTGATTTCTTCTCTCTGTATGTATGCAAAGATTAATGATCTTGGTTTTATCGTTACTCCTTACCGTAAGGTGAATGATAGCAAGGTCGATATGGCTAATGAGGATGTAGTATACTTGACTGCTGAGGATGAAGAGTCTAAGATTATCGGTCAGGGTAATGCGCCTTTGACTGTTGATGGTTCTTTCATTCGTGATGTAGTAAAGTGTCGTCAGGATGCTGATTATCCTGTTGTAGGTCCGGATCAAGTTGATTATGTTGACGTCTCTCCACAGCAGATTGCTTCTGTATCCGCAGGTTTGATTCCATTCTTGGAGCATGATGATGGTCACCGTGCGTTGATGGGATGTAACATGATGCGTCAGGCTGTACCATTGCTTCATAATGATGCACCAATAGTTGGTACTGGTCTTGAGAAGCAAGTTTGTGAGGATTCACGTACTATGGTTACTGCAGAAGGTGAGGGCGTTATCGAATATGTTGATGCTACAACTATCCGCATCCTTTACGATCGCACAGAAGACGATGAGTTTGTAAGTTTCGAACCTGCTTTGAAGGAGTATCGTATTCCTAAGTTCCGTCGTACCAACCAGAATATGACCATCGACTTGCGTCCTATCTGTAATAAGGGACAGCGTGTAAAGAAGGGTGATATCCTGACGGAGGGTTATGCGACAGAAAACGGTGAGTTGGCTTTGGGCCGTAATTTGCTTGTAGCTTATATTCCTTGGAAGGGTTACAACTATGAGGATGCTGTTGTTATTTCTGAACGTATGGTTCGTGATGACGTATTGACATCTGTACATGTTGACGAATACTCTCTTGATGTCCGTGAAACTAAGCGTGGAGTAGAGGAATTTACATCTGATATCCCTAATGTCAGCGAGGAAGCTACAAAGGATCTTGATGATAATGGTATCGTGCGTGTTGGTGCAAGAATTGAACCAGGTGATATCATGATTGGTAAGATCTCGCCTAAGGGTGAAAGTGATCCTTCACCAGAAGAGAAGTTGCTTCGCGCTATCTTTGGTGATAAGGCTGGTGATGTGAAGGATTCTTCATTGAAGGCAAATCCATCATTGAGCGGTGTTGTTATTGACAAGAAGTTGTTCTCTCGTGCTATCAAGACCCGTGAGTCAAAGAAGCAGGATAAGATTATTCTTGCTAAGATTGATGAGGAGTATGAGGCAAAGGGTGATGACTTGAAGGATATCCTCGTAGACAAGTTACTTACGCTTACAGAAGGTATGACTTCTGAGGGTGTTAAGGATTATACAGGTGCTGAGATTATCACCAAGGGCAGTACCTTTACTGCTACAGCCTTGAAGAATTTGGAGTATGATGGTGTTCAGTCTAATAAGTGGACTAAGGATGAGCATACCAATGGCTTGATTCAGAGACTTATTATGAACTATATCCGCAAGTATAAGCAACTTGATGCTGAATTAAAGCGTCGTAAGTTTGCAATCACTATTGGTGATGAACTTCCATCAGGTATTCTTCAGATGGCTAAGGTATATATTGCTAAGAAGCGTAAGATCCAGGTTGGTGATAAACTTGCCGGTCGTCATGGTAATAAGGGTATTGTGTCTAAGGTAGTTCGTTTGGAGGATATGCCATTTATGGCTGACGGTCGTCCTGTTGATATGGTATTGAATCCATTGGGTGTGCCTTCACGTATGAACCTTGGTCAGATATTCGAGTGTATCTTGGGTGCTGCAGGTAAAAAGTTGGGTGTAAAGTTTGCTACTCCTATCTTTGATGGTGCTAAATTGGATGATCTCTCTGAATGGACAGATAAGGCAGGCTTGCCACGTTTCTGCTCAACTTATCTTTATGATGGTGAGACAGGAGAGCAGTTTGACCAGCCAGCTACTGTTGGTATGACTTACTTCTTGAAGTTAGGTCATATGGTTGAGGATAAGATGCACGCTCGTTCTATCGGTCCATACTCTTTGATTACACAACAGCCACTTGGTGGTAAAGCACAGTTTGGTGGTCAGCGATTCGGAGAGATGGAGGTCTGGGCTATCGAGGCATTCGGTGCAAGCCACGTTTTGCAGGAGATCCTGACTGTTAAGTCAGATGATGTTGTAGGACGTAGCAAGGCATACGAAGCAATCGTAAAGGGCGATCCAATGCCAACTCCTGGTATTCCTGAGTCACTTAACGTATTGCTCCATGAGCTTCGTGGCCTTGGTTTGAGCATCAAACTTGATTAATTTTGAGAACCCCTAATTTATATATAGAAACATGGCTTTCAAAAAAGATACAAAGGTAAAGAATAATTTTACGAAGATTACCATCGGTCTCGCTTCGCCAGAGGAGATCTTGGAAAATTCGTATGGTGAGGTTACTAAACCGGAAACCATTAATTATCGTACATATAAGCCGGAGCGTGATGGCTTGTTCTGCGAGCGTATTTTTGGTCCTACTAAGGACTATGAATGCGCCTGCGGCAAGTACAAGCGTATCCGTTATAAGGGAATCGTCTGCGACCGATGCGGTGTAGAGGTTACAGAGAAGAAAGTTCGTCGTGAACGCTCTGGTCACATTGAGCTTGTCGTACCTGTTGCTCATATTTGGTATTTCCGTTCTCTTCCAAATAAGATTGGTTACCTTTTAGGTATGCCGACCAAGAAACTTGATGCTGTCATTTACTACGAGAAGTATGTAGTTATCCAGCCTGGTATTCTTGAGGGAAAGACTGATGCTGATGGTCTTGAATTGAACGGTTCTCACAAACTTGATCTCTTGTCAGAAGATGAATATATGGCTCTTCTTGACCAGTATGATCCTAATGGTGACAATGAACTTTTGGACGATACGGACCCTAATAAGTTTATCGCAAAAATGGGTGCTGAAGCAATTTATCAGTTGCTCCAGAATGTAGACCTTGACTCTTTGTCATACGAACTCCGCGATCGCGCAAATAACGATTCAAGTCAGCAGCGTAAAACTGAGGCTCTGAAGCGTCTGCAAGTTGTAGAAGGTTTCCGTGCTAGTAAAGGTATTAATAAGCCAGAATGGATGATCATGAAGATTATTCCTGTTACTCCACCTGAGCTTCGTCCGTTGGTACCATTGGATGGTGGTCGTTTTGCAACATCAGACTTGAATGACCTCTATCGTCGTGTGATTATCCGTAACAACCGTTTGAAGAGATTGGTTGAGATCAAGGCTCCTGAGGTTATTCTCCGTAACGAGAAGCGTATGTTGCAGGAGGCTGTTGACAGCTTGTTCGACAACTCACGCAAGAGTTCTGCTGTTAAGAGTGAGAGCAATCGTCCTTTGAAGTCACTCTCTGACTCTTTAAAGGGTAAGCAGGGTCGTTTCCGTCAGAACTTGCTGGGTAAGCGTGTTGACTATTCTGCCCGTTCTGTAATCGTTGTAGGTCCAGAGTTGAAGATGGGTGAGTGTGGTCTTCCAAAACTGATGGCTGCAGAGCTTTACAAACCATTTATCATCCGTAAGTTGATAGAGCGTGGTATCGTAAAGACTGTAAAAAGTGCCAAGAAGATTGTTGATCGTCGCGAGCCAGTTATCTGGGATATTCTTGAGAATGTAATGAAGGGTCATCCGGTTATGTTGAACCGTGCCCCTACGCTTCACCGACTCGGTATCCAGGCATTCCAGCCTAAGATGATTGAGGGTAAGGCTATTCAGTTGCATCCATTGGCATGTACAGCGTTCAACGCCGACTTCGATGGTGACCAGATGGCTGTTCACCTTCCATTGAGCAATGAGGCTGTTTTGGAGGCTCAAATCCTGATGCTCCAGAGTCACAACATTCTCAACCCAGCTAATGGTGCGCCTATCACCGTTCCTTCTCAGGATATGGTGCTTGGTCTTTACTATATTACTAAGATTCGTCCAGGTGCAAAGGGTGAGGGCTTGACATTCTATGGTCCTGAAGAGGCATTGATTGCTCGTAACGAGGGCCGATGTGATCTTCATGCTTTGATTAAGGTTGTAGTTGACGACTTGGTTGATGGTACAATCCAGAAACGAATGGTAGAAACTTCTGTTGGACGTGTTATCGTTAATGGTATCATTCCTGATGAAGTTGGCTTCTTCAATGATGTGATATCCAAGAAAACCCTCCGTGGTTTGATTTCTAATGTTATCAAGGCTGTTGGTATGGCTAAGGCTTGTGAATTCCTTGATGGAATCAAGAACTTAGGTTATCGTATGGCTTATGTCGCAGGATTGTCATTCAACCTTGGTGATATTATTATTCCACCAGAGAAGGAAGCTATTGTTGAGCGCGGTCGCAAGGAGGTTGAGGAAATTACCAATAACTATAATATGGGTTTCATCACCAACAAGGAACGATACAACCAGGTTATTGATGCGTGGACTCACGTAAATACAGATTTGGGTAATATCTTGATGAAGGAGATGACCGAAGCTGACCAGGGATTCAACGCCGTATACATGATGCTTGATTCCGGAGCCCGTGGTTCTAAGGATCAGATTAAGCAGTTGTCTGGTATGCGTGGTTTGATGGCTAAACCTCAGAAGGCTGGTGCAGAGGGCGCGCAGATCATCGAGAACCCTATCCTTTCTAACTTTAAGGAGGGTATGTCTGTATTGGAGTACTTTATCGCTTCTCACGGTGCCCGTAAGGGTCTTGCTGATACAGCTATGAAGACTGCCGATGCTGGTTATTTGACTCGTCGTCTTGTAGACGTTTCTCACGATGTTATTATCACCGAAGAGGATTGTGGTACATTGCGTGGCTTGGTTTGTACAGCTTTAAAGAATGGTGATGAGATTATTTCATCTCTTTATGAGCGTATTTTGGGTCGTGTTTCTGTGCATGATGTTATTCATCCAACAACTGGTGAACTGATTGTCAAATCTGGTGAAGAAATCACCGAGGCTAAGGCAAAGGCTATTGATGAATCTCCTATCGAGAGTGTTGAAATTCGTTCGGTTCTCACCTGTGAGAGCAAAAAGGGTGTCTGCATGAAGTGCTATGGCCGTAACTTGGCAACGGCCCGTATGGTACAGTTGGGTGAAGCCGTTGGTGTCATCGCTGCTCAAGCTATTGGTGAGCCTGGTACACAGTTGACTCTCCGTACATTCCACGCCGGTGGTATTGCATCTAATGCTGCTGCCAATGCTAAGATTGCTGCGAAGAATAAGTCTCGTATCGAGTTTGATGAGTTGAGTACAGTACCATTCGTAGAGGAAGATGAGGAAGGAAACGATATCAAATGCGAAAAGGTAGTAAGCCACTTGGCTGAAATTCGTTTCGTGGATCCTAATACAAACATCATTCTTGCAACTTTGAATGTTCCTTACGGTTCTTCATTGTATCACAAGGAGGGTGAAATCGTAGAGAAGGATACCGTTATCGCCCGTTGGGATCCATTCAACGCCGTTATCGTCAGCCAGTATGCCGGTACATTGAAGTTCAATGACGTTCAGAAGGATCAGACTTATCGTGCTGAGGTCGATGAGACTACAGGTTTGGAGGAGAAAATTATCACCGATTCCAAGAATAAGGCAATGGTTCCATCTTGTGATGTTATCGATGCTAATGGTGAAATCCTTGGTACATACAACTTCCCTGTAGGTGGTCACTTGGCTGTTGAGGATGGACAGACAATTAATACCGGTGAGGTTTTGGTTAAGATTCCTCGTGCTGTAGGTGGTGCAGGTGATATCACTGGTGGTCTCCCTCGTGTAACTGAGCTTCTTGAGGCTCGCAACCCTTCCAACCCTGCTGTTGTATCTGAAATCGATGGTGAGGTAACTATGGGTAAGGTAAAGCGTGGTAACCGTGAGATCATCGTAACATCTAAGACTGGCGATCAGAAGAAGTATCTTGTATCTCTTTCTAAGCAGATCTTGGTACAGGAACATGATGCTGTACGTGCTGGCACCCCTCTTTCTGATGGTAGTGTAACTCCTGGCGATATTCTCGCCATCATGGGTCCTACCGCTGTTCAGGAGTATATTGTTAACCAGATCCAGGACGTTTACCGTCTTCAGGGTGTGGCTATTAATGATAAGCATTTTGAGGTTGTGGTACGTCAGATGATGCGTAAGGTTCGTATTGACGATCCAGGTGATACTACCTTCTTGGAGCAAGAGTTGGTTGATAAACTTGACTTTGCAGAAGAGAATGATCGTATCTGGGGTAAGAAGGTTGTTACTGATGGTGGTGATAGTGAAAGTCTCAAACCAGGTCAGATCATAACGGCTCGTAGATTGCGTGATGAGAATTCTGCATTGAAGCGTCGCGACTTGAAACTTGTACAGGTTCGTGATGCCGTATCTGCAACTTCTACACAGATCCTCCAGGGTATTACTCGTGCAGCTCTTGGTACTAAGAGCTTTATGAGTGCTGCATCATTCCAGGAAACTACTAAGGTTTTGAATGAGGCTGCTATCCGTGGTAAGGTTGATTACCTTGAGGGTATGAAGGAGAATGTAATCTGTGGTCACTTGATTCCTGCAGGTACTGGTCTTCGTCAGTGGGATAAGCTCATCGTAGGCTCTAAAGAAGAATATGAGCGTATGCAGGCTAATAAGAAAAATGTGCTCGACTATGCTGATTCTCCAATAGGAGAATAATCGTAGAATAGAGTACTATATATAAATAGGTATAATGAGGAGGGTGTGTCATAAGTCTATGGCGCACCCTCTTTTATGTTATTTATTGTATAATCCTAGA
>ENA-OPLR01000233-OPLR01000233.1-human-gut-metagenome-genome-assembly--contig:-NODE-233-length-10744-cov-2.161287_pt1 | contig 10744 bp, 9 predicted proteins | sample MGYA00241448_ERZ501728 | MGnify/ENA primary metagenome ERZ501728 (study PRJEB25962, sample SAMEA2042649) | human gut metagenome | biome: human gut; feature: human-associated habitat; material: faeces...
TAAATGTGATATGTAACATATAGTGTATTTAATACATATACAGCAGTATTGTAGATATTATCAGAATAAAGAGAAATAACTGAAATCCTATGTTTATAAATTGAGAGATGTCTTAATTATAAACATAGGATTTTGTTATATGGCAATACAATAGAAGAGTGTCAGGAAATACTTAGTGAGCAGGGGTGTAATGCTGATGAAAATAGCATCATGGAAATGTAGTAGTACTTTTAAATTAAAAAGGCTCTAAGATTTGATGTGAATTTTATAATGAATTATGTTTCCATATTTTTAAAGCAGCCTTTAGTGTAACTGGTATTTGTGTTATAGTAATGATAACGAAACATCAGGAAATAAGAAAAAATGAGTGATAATAATACATTAGATTACTACAATCTGCATACAGCAGATTTTGTCAATACAACTCAAAATGTGGATTTCCATGAAATACAGGAACCTTTCCTATCGTTTTTGCCTGCGAAAGCAAAAATATTGGATTTTGGATGCGGTTCAGGAAGAGACACTAAGTATTTTATAGATAATGGATATGAAGTTGATGCAATGGATGGTTCAAAAGAATTATGTAAGGCAGCAACAAAGTACACTGGTATTCAGGTACATCATATGCTTTTCGAGGATTTTAATGCCAGTAATACATATGATGGGATATGGGCGTGTGCATCAATTCTTCATTTAAAGAAATGCGAACTGTCTGATATGATAAAGCGGCTGTATCATGCACTTAAAAGAAACGGCGTGATATATATGTCTTTTAAGTATGGCGATTTTGAGGGCGTAAGAAATGGAAGGTATTTCACATATCTTACAGAGGAAAGTTTTGATATGTTGATGGAGCCTATAAATGGATTTAAGAAAGAAGAAATCTTTCCGACGAAAAGCTGTCCTTTCGTCAGTGCCTCCGTTACCTCGGCAAACTCCTCTTTTTCCTTCTTCTCCTGATTAAATGCACGGATGACACGCACACCGGACAGATTCTCTCTGGATTTCAATGTTACTGTGTCAAGCTTGCTCTGTACTTTCTTATACAAAGGAATCGAAACAAGCATGATTCCAAATACGATCACGATCAGAACCGGAAGCGTGATGAAGAACACACGCGATGCCTTCGCATTCACAGAAAACGCCATGATCGTTGCACCGAATACGATAAACGGTGAACGCATAAACAGACGCAGGAACATATTGATTCCCGTCTGTACCTGATTGACATCACTCGTCATACGTGTGATGAGCGTCGCACTACCGAGCTTATCAATCTCTGTATAGGAAAGTGTCTCGATATGCTTGAACAGATCATACCGGATCTCCTTTCCGATTCCCATTGCCGTTTTCGCTGAAAAATACTGTGCTGTGATGGAACATCCAAGTCCAATTACGCCGAGTCCAACCATGACAAATGCCATCTTATAAATATATGGCTTGTCATTTCCCGCAATACCGTTATCAATGATCGCCGCCATAACGAGCGGTACCAAAAGCTCAAAGGCCGCTTCTAACATCTTGAATAATGGTGCTAAAATTGCTTTCCATTTGTAATTCTTGAAATACTGTAATACCTGTTTCACGTTTCTTTCCTTTTTCTCTTTCCCTTATTTTATAGTTGACCTATGATACAAATTCCCTTAAACTATTATAGACAAGGATTTTTCTTTTTCAATACAAAATCAAAAAAATGTAAAGGAGATTCATACTATGGACGATAAAAACAGATCATTTTCAACCGATAATACCGACGACGATGACTATGTAGACATGGTGTTAGATGATGGCACAGAGCTTCATTGCAGTGTCATTGCCATCTTCCCAGTCGAAGGTCAGCAGTATATCGCATTGCTTCCGGACAAAGTCATAGAAGGCTATGAAGAAGACGACGTCTTCCTCTACCGTTACACAGAGAAGGAAGGTGACGACGTCGAACTTGGCATGATCGATTCCGAAGAGGAATACGAGATCGTTGCCGATGCGTTCGACGAGCTTTTAGATAACGAAGCCTACGAAGATATGTAAGCTTCTCTATTCTGTAAGGTCATAGATTTCCACTGTCTGTGTTTCAAACTGGAAGCTGTAAATGTATGACCACTGCGTCGTTCCGTTCAGACACAGATCGACATTTCCATAAAATGTACAATTATCATTTGCATCCAATGAAAATCCATCTACTGTCACACCGTAGATGGATGTTTCTTTGTCTGACAGTTCTTTCATCCGTAAACAACTGTCAATTACCATCTGCCGCACATCATCGAGCGTCGTTTCTTTCTTCACAAGTGCATCTGTGAGCGTAATTTTCTTATCCTGAATCCGGTCATAATTGTAGCTTGCAATATCTCCATAGCCACCGACGAGCGGATACTCGACATAGCGTACAACCACTTGTAAATACTGATTCGTGCTATATTCCGTTGTGCGGATCTCCGGGATGATCTCTTTTCCATCTTTGTCTTTCTCATAAATTGCCCCCGGTCCATCCATGATGTCCTGATTCAATTCTTCGATCACCGCACTGTCATGCGTCGATGTAAATTGCAGAAGTTCTATCGCATGTCCGTCCAGTTCCGTATGTACTGCATACGTCAGGGAAGAATCCTCCGATGCATAATTTACCGCTTCGGTTGCATCTTCCTTTGCTGCACAGCCAATCAGGCACAGACAGCTTCCAATCGCCGCAAGCACCATAACCATTTTTCCCTTTTTTAAGATTCCTTTTGCCATGTAATATCCTCCACAAACCGGCTCTTATCTTTTGCCTTTCCTGCGATTGTTCTCGGTACATAGATATGCAGCGCATGTCTTGCCCGCGTCATCGCCACATAAAACATCCGCCGTTCCTCTTCGAGTTCCGCTACCGTTTTTGCCTTTTTATACGGCGTAATCTCTTCCACTGCATCGAGAATGTACACCGTGTCAAATTCCAATCCCTTCGCACTGTGCATCGTCATAAGATTGACACCCTTCCGCATCCGGTTCTTCTCCTGCTGTCTCGCAAGCTGCTCTTTGTATTCATCTATAAATGTAAAAAGCTCCGCGTAGCTTTCCATATCTTTAATCATATATCCAAATTCATCTAAAACCTCATACATCTCCGATGCATCAAGCTGGCGGTATTCCGCGTAATCCTTAATATACGTGTCATAACCGATAAAATTCCGTATGAAATTGAGTGCCGGATACGGACGCAGCTTCCGAAGCATCTTTACATCTGCCATCAGCTTATCCAGATTCTCGACGACGGACTCCTTATTGCGGAGCCGAAACCGCAGCTTATCATAATCAACCGGATCTTCAAGCAAGGCGTCCCGGCTGATATAGCGCGACGGTTTATTTATGATTCTTAAAAATGTCGCCCGCGAGGTATCGCCCATCGCAATCCGCATATAATCCAGCACATACCGCACTGCAAAATGGTCAAACAGATTCGGCAATGCATCACTCAACGTATATGGGATATTATATTGATTGAGCTTATAGGCAAGCCGACGCGGCTGTAAATTTGTCCGGTACAACACCGCTTGTTTTTCATATGCGATTCCAGCCTGATACTGTTCCCGAATACGCCGTATGATACACTCGTTTTCCTCCGCCTCATCCTTCACGGTATGCATCTGTACAATCCCAGGTTCTTTTGAAACTGCTTTTAACTGCTTCTTATATCGCGTCTGGTTCTTCTCAATTACCTGCGTTGCCGCCTGCACGATCCGGTAATCGGAGCGGTAATTTTCTCCGAGGTACACAATCTCACAACTTGAAAAATCCTTGCGAAACTGCTGCATGATCTCTGGTCTTGCGCCCCGGAATCCATAGACGGACTGGTCATCGTCTCCGACGATACATGCATTTTGCCGTGGATTTGCCAGCATCCGAAAAATCTCATACTGAATCCGGTTGCTGTCCTGAAACTCATCTACCATGATATATGGAAACAAACTTCTACATTTATCCAAAATATCCGGTCGCGCTGTTAATAGTTCATAGCAAAGTACCATCATATCGTCAAAATCGATCAGCTTCCTGCGTTTTAACTCTGCATCCAGCCGTCGGTACAATTCCCGGAATGCATGTTCTGGCATATCCTTACTGTAATAATTTTCCACATCCATCATGTCGCATTTGACAAGGCTTACCTGTGAAACAATACTGCTTACAATCTCTTCCTTGTTCTCGTAGCTCAGCTCCATCGTATGTAAAATCTGCTCGATGATCCCCCGCTTTTCTTCCTCGGAAATCACACGCAGCATGGATTGCCCATATGCAGTTTTTAAAATCCAATAAAATATGGAATGAAAGGTTCCAAATCGAACCGGATATTCCTTTCCGGGTGTCATCGCACGAAAGCGTTGCTGCATCTCCCCTGCGGCTGCCCGTGTAAAGGTTATAACAAGAATATCTGCGGGTGAAACACCCGCAGATTCTATCAGATACTTGATTCGTTTTGTAATTACAGTTGTCTTCCCGGAGCCCGGTCCTGCAATCACCATCATAGGTCCATCCACATGCGAAACCGCCTTGGATTGTGCCTCGTTTAATTTCATATTATGCATTCGCTCCACAGCACTTCTTATACTTCTTTCCGCTTCCGCAAGGACATGGATCGTTACGTCCAACCTTTGGCGGCTTTACGATTGTCTTGGAAGACTTCTGGATCTTGTACAGTTCCTTTCTTCTCTCAGGAGTCAGGATCTTATCCCACTGTGGAAGTGTATACAACCACTCTGCGTTGCAGTCTACCATGTTCATATAAAGCTTCTCTGGATCATAACCAAGCGCTACCTGTGAATCTTCTTCCAGCTCATCGACCTTGTTTGGCACGATCAGACTGTCCTCGATACCATCCAGAAATCCGATCATCAGCTCAATGCTCATATCGTACTTCTCAGCCAGTTCTTTGACTGTACCGCCCTCGATCTCAACCGGATTCTCAAGAATCTTCTCATAGATTGCCTTTTCTCTCTGGAAATAATCAAGCCAAAACTCCTTTCCTTCTGGAGTTCTGTCATCAAGACTATATGCATGCTCACGCCATTCTGTTAATAAACTCATAACCGTACCTACACAGTGTTATCCTGTGTTTTCCTTTCATTTTTTCATCCAATCTAGTATAGCAAACCAGCCTTTATTTTTCAAGACCGATTCTTTTTGTGATTTTGCAGAACCTTTCCCAGCCAAAGCACCACATAAATGAGTATCGGCACTATGATCATCAGCGCAAGACTCGGCATAAAATATTTGCTACCCGTCACGCCGGTCACAATCACCAATACGATCAGTGCAAAGATCACAACCAGTCCCACCCACGCCATTACACGTAAAATCGGGCGTCTGCGTATACTTTGTTCATACGTTTCTGTCTTTTTTTCTTCCATGCTCTCTCCATCGCCGCAGCGTTTTGCTTATTCATATCGAAGTGCATCGATTGGATTCAGGTTCGATGCCTTGACCGAAGGAATAAATCCAAACACAATTCCAATCACCATAGAGAAGATTACTGAGATTGCAATCGCTGCTCCGCTGATTGCAACCGGAACCGATGCAACATCAGAAATCAGATATGCAAGTCCCACGCCAGCGCCAACTCCAATGATACCACCCATGCTTGTAAGCACAGCTGCCTCTGTCAGGAACTGCATCAAAATCACTGATTTTCTAGCTCCTAACGCTTTCTTCAGACCTATCTCTCTCGTACGTTCTGTCACAGATACCAGCATGATATTCATAACGCCGATACCACCTACCAAAAGAGAAATACTTGCAATCCATATGAGCTGCTGGCTTGTCGATGCACTGACCTCCTGCATTGCCTTCGCAGTCTCCAGAAGATCTTCACTCTTATACTTAAATGAAGAGCTGCTGCTATCTTCATCCGTTCCGCCTTCCGAAACATTCTCACTGCTTGTGGCTGGCATATAGGAATTCATGATATCCGCCGTTTTCTTTCCTGCATTTGTCATGGCATCTGTACCCGCCGGCTTCACAACCAAGTTATATGGCTCATCAAACGAGAAGATCAAAGGCCAGTTGACATCTGTGATAAACACCTGACCGGAGGATGTATTTCCATAGTAGGTATACCAGTCATTCATATTGGTAACCTTCGGAGTAAACCCATCAATCTGTTCAACAACACCGACAATAATAAACGGCTCGCCCTTGATCTCCATGGTCTTACCGATCGGATTCTCACTTGCAAACAATGTATTCGCTGCAACGGTATCCAGAATTACGCCCTTGGTATAATTCGTCCAGTCCTGATCCTCAAACAGTCGCCCGGTCTGCACGGTATATCCCATCACACGGAAATAATCCTTATCTACACCATAAACCGGTGCATTGCCCAGATCCTTTGTTCCGCTGTTGATACCTTCATAAAGTGCGCCATACCGGTAAGATGCAACAGCCGTTACCTCATCCACTGCCAGAATCTCATTTTTTATATCATCTGTGACCATTGGCATATTCTCCGGTGTAGAAGAATCACCGGATGTATAGGTCCATTCACCCTGATACAATTTTACATTTACAATATTATTTCCAGAGCCGACCAGATTCTCTTTGATCTGCTCACTGGTTCCCTTGATTGTTGATACAATCGCAATAATTGCCGCAATACCAATAATAATACCAAGCATGGTAAGAAGGGAACGCATCTTATGTGCCCAAATACCTTGGAACGATAATCTTATATTTTCTAACATAGACTGATTTCCTTTCTTATCAATTATACAGATCATCCGTCGACTTCTGTACAGTCTTTACGCCTTCCACTGCCTCATCGAGATATGGGAATGCAATATAATCCTGCATCGTCAGACCACCAAGTATCAGAACAGCATCTCCGGATGTCTTATTTCCAACCTTAATGTAGGTTTTCTTCAATCTTCCATCAACATCCTTCATGACATAGTAATTGCTTCCTTCCTGTTTCATAAATGCCTTCGACAAATAGAAACCGCCACTCGTGTCCTCCGAACCGGAATTCAGTGTAATCTCCATATACATATTCTGACTGACATCCGTGGAATCAGTTAACGCAATCTTGATTGGATAATAGGTTTCCACCTTGCCATTGTAATTCGTATATCCATCCGCCGGGAACGTAGAAATCTCTGTGATCGTACCTTCATAATTCATACCGGTATCATAGCAATACATCGATACGGTATCACCAACCTTGACCGTTGACATTGCAAGCTCACCGATCTGGCTTTCGACCAGATATCCATCTGCCGCACTGACAACAAGAACCGGATCTCCGCTCGAAGCTGCTTCATCCGCAGTTATCACGCTCTTTACCACGCCATCGAAATTCGCCAGTACTTCACCGGTTGCGTTCTGCATCTCTTCCATCTGAAGCTTGACCTGTGCAATCTCGTACTGTGTCTGCATTGTTTTGATTTCCTGTTCTTTCTGCGCGATCTGATTCTTCAATTCCTCTCTTGTCGGAGGCGTATCTGCATCCGGATCTGTATCCGGATCCGGCTGTGGCGCATCTGAACCTGTTGCAACCGGAGTCGCCGGTGCCTCTGTTGTCGGAATATCCTCTAATGGTGTAGTTGCTTTTAACTTCTCGAGTTCACGCTGTGCATCAATAATCGACACGCGGGATAACTCCAGTTCCGATCTTTGCAGTTCTAACTGTAAGTCGTTGGCAGTTGTATCATACACAAGCAGCACATCACCTGCTTTCACGCTCTGACCTTCCGTTACCTTGATCTCCGATACGGACTGTGTCTTTCCTACATAGACCTTCTGCTCAGAATTCACAGTCACATTTCCACTCAATGTACTGTTATCCCACATATCCGAAGCGTCATATCCAATATCACTGACCGCATACACGCCTGCAGTCTTACTATTCTGATTCTTCTGCTTCAAGGTGCGGAGTGCAAAATAAATACCACCGAGCACAACCACGCAGGAAAGAACGATAATAATTATTTTCTTTGCCTTATTCATGCTCATCACCTCCGGTCACCGGCTGGGCATCTCCCTCATACAGCTCACCATCAATGATTTTTACAACTCGATCTGCATAAGACGCAATCTCGTCAGAGTGCGTAATCATAATAATCGTCACTCCCTGCTTATGCAGTGTGTCAAACAGCTCCATCACCTGTAAACCTGATTTGGAATCAAGTGCTCCCGTCGGCTCGTCGGCAAGCAGAATCTTCGGATCTGCCACCATCGCACGTGCAATCGCCACACGCTGTTTCTGTCCACCGGAAAGCTGTGTTGGCTTGAAGCTGACACGATCCGCCAGATCAACCATCTCCAGCATTTCTTTTGCCTTTTGTTTCCGTTTCTTGATCGGCACCTTCGCATACTGTAACGGAAGCGCTACATTGTCAAGTGCACTCTGTCTTGGCAGCAAATTAAAATTCTGAAATACGAATCCGATCTTCTGGTTGCGCACTTCGGAAAGTTCTTTATCTTTGCACTTCTCAATCTCCACATCATCAAGCAGATAGGTTCCTGAAGTTGGCTTATCAATACATCCGATGATATTCATCAGCGTGGACTTACCAGAACCCGACGGACCCATAATCGCCACATACTCCCCTTCTTCTACACAGAGATTGATATCTTTCAGTACAGGCACTTCCATCGTGCCCTGAATATAATTCTTATAGATATTTTTCAATTCCAGTAACACTATTGCACCACCTCGCTATCGCTGTCTGGCGCAGATTCATCCTGTGGTGCAGCTTCTTCCACGGATCCATCAATACCGTCCATATTCGCACCATCATCAATATTATTTATGCTGCCATCATCTAAAATACCATCATCCGTGTAACCATCGATATAGCCATCATCTGTATATCCATCATCGATACTTCCATCATCATAAGAACCATCGTCATAAGCGCCGTCATCATAAGAACCGTCATCGATGACTCCATCATCCCCTGTATCATCGATCATAACATCCTCATAGTTATGTGTGACCTTCATACCTTCCTTGACACGATCCTCTGGATATGCAATATAATCATCCTCCGTCAGACCAGACAGAATCTGATACCGCATCATATTCTCATCATACTCACCAAGTTCTATTTTACGCTTCTCGATGTATCCCTTTGCATTTTCTGCCCATATATAGGCACCATCGTCCTCCTGCATGATATAATATTCATCCAGCCACAGACCTTCCTTCACGTCACCCTGTCCATAGTCTGCTTCCACATAGACATGCTGACCGAGCATCAGACCATCCGTGCTGTCCAGGCTGATATAAAATGGATACTTCGTTGCAGTTGTTCCGCTCGATCCCATATAATAACCATCATTATTTCCGTTATCCGGATGTTCCAGATCGATCTTTGTCACTGTACCAGTCCATGTCGAATCATCGACTCTGGAACGAACGATCATGCTCTGTCCCTCTGACATACTGCGGACTGTCAGTTCGCTTGCGGTTGCCTTGATTCGGTAATCGCCCTTTGCCATAATTGTGATATACGCGTTGCTTGTCGAATCTGAACCATTATCCGAATTACTATTGCTGCTATCATCATCCGAGCTGCTTGTCGAATTGTTCTCATTGATTGTCTTGATAATACCATCCATCGGAGCAACAACCTTTGTATTCTCCATAGAGAGCTTCTGACGATCAATCTCCAGCTGCTTTGCACTTGCATCATAGTTGGCCTGATTGACCTGTGCCTGCAGATTCTGGATCTGTGCGCTGTAGCTTAACTGCTCCTCCGCTGGTGCCGCCGCCTTCTCTGCCGTAAGCGATGCGATCTGCTGGTTCAGTGTCGCAATGTTATTGTTGATGCTTGTAAGCTCCAGCTCCAACTGACGAAGCTGTAACTCCATGGACTCGGTATCGTACTCAAACAGTACGTCACCTGCCTTGACTTCATCTTCTTCCTTCACATACAATTCCTTGACCTTCTTGTCACTGTCACGGTTTACACCCTTGACCTCCTGTGACTCGACCGTTCCCATATAGCGGCTTTCTGTCAGGTCATATCCTCCATTTAAGTCGGATATCTTTGTGGCATATACCAACTCTTCGTTTGACGCCTTTTTATTATGCAGAACATAATAAATTGCTCCGGCTGCGCCTGCAAGAACAAGCAGTACTACAATTAAAATGATGATTCCCTTTTTCTTCATTCCCATACCTCTTACTTTTCTTTTTTTATCAGGTGAAACCAATCCTGTATATGCTTTTCATATCCGAGATTCCCCGGTTTATAGAATGTTCTCCCTACTAACTGATCCGGCAGATACTGCTGCTCCACATAATGATTCTCATAGTCATGTGCATACTTGTATCCAACGTTGCCAAGCTTTTCCGCCCCGGAATAATGCGCATCCCGGAGATAGACCGGCACCTGACAGTTTCCAACCTCTTTCACTGCCTGCATCGCATCGAAAATCGCATTGACTACCGCATTGCTCTTCGGTGCACATGCCACATAGGTTGCCGCCTGCGCCAATATGATCTGCGCCTCTGGCATACCAACACGTTCCACTGCCTGTGCACATGCGGTTGCCACCTGTATTGCCTGCGGGTCTGCGTTGCCGACATCCTCACTGGCACAAATCATAATTCTTCTGGCGATAAATGTCACGCTCTCCCCTGCGTATAACATCTTTGCCAGATAATAACTTACTGCATCAGGGTCAGACCCCCTCATACTTTTAATAAATGCTGATATGGTATCATAATGATTATCACCCGTCTTATCATATCGGACAGCCCTTTTTTGTA
>ENA-OPLR01000263-OPLR01000263.1-human-gut-metagenome-genome-assembly--contig:-NODE-263-length-9564-cov-1.668104_pt1 | contig 9564 bp, 10 predicted proteins | sample MGYA00241448_ERZ501728 | MGnify/ENA primary metagenome ERZ501728 (study PRJEB25962, sample SAMEA2042649) | human gut metagenome | biome: human gut; feature: human-associated habitat; material: faeces...
TCGCTCTCTGCCTTGCGGCAGGTCGTGGCGTACCTCTCGACACGCTTATGCTCATCACAATCGCAAAGAGAAGGTATTTGACGAATGACTATTCGGTTGTCAAAGGGCAGACCTGTTTTTGCCACACAAAGGAAAACAGGGTGTGAGGATTTTGTCCTCTCACCCTGTAGCCCGTGGGGAACAGCGATTTTCCCCTCTACTCAAAAAACTTTTTTATTTTTTCTTTGAGCCTATCCATTCGCCTGTAAACAGCTTTCTCCGTAATGCTGAGAGAGTGAGCTATTTCGCAGGTAGAATAGCCCTGTATTTTCATCAAGGCGATTTGCAAGGTCAGCTTGTCCACCTTAACCAAAATCTGATAGAGCTGCTGATTTTCGATACTGTTCAAAAAGTCCTCAACCGTCTTTATTTCGGGCTGCTGCGTATCATCGGCAACTCCCTCAAGGTATGTACCCGCTTCCTGCATACGCTGGTAGTACCGCCTGTCTGAATTGAAAATCGCCCAATCGTGAGTGCGAAGCGTTTCAATGGTGTTTTCATCAACACCGAGCTTTCTCAACCGTTTTTCTTCGGCTTCTTTCCAGAGCCGCCATTTCTTTTCTTCTCTGGCTTTGTTGTAAGCCATACTGCTTTACCTCCAATCTGAATTTTTTGAAAATTCAGATTGAAAGGCGGCGAACGGCAGCCCACGCCAGAAGCAGGCTTGTCCTGTGTTCTGACAAAAAGCGACAAAAGAAAAACCGCAAAGGTAGTCAAACCTTTGCGGTTATAGGCAATATAAACTCTATTATGTAGATATATAGCTTCTACTTTAGGGGTGCAATAATGCCACAAGCAACTGAGGATTTTTTTAACAGGTTATCCTCAGTTACCTGTAATACTATGTAAATAGTTGCTGCTTCTGATAAGCAGCAAGGCGGTCAGGGCAGACCAGCACATAAAAAATCCCTCCAAACTCAAAACGGGTTTAGAGGGCGTTGATAATTCTGTTCGGGCGTGACAGAGCAGCCCACCAAAGCACCGTTTTTTTTATTTGGTGGGCTTTATACTAAATCGCTTGTGAAATTATCTATTTCATAGCAAGAGCTTAAATACCTTAAAATATCCACAAAACATTAACAATAAATGCTAATAAAAACTCCATTTGTAATGCAGAAATTGACAGCCTGAATGATAAAGAACTGTCCTTAGTTTAAGCAATAGTTATTGGAATGTGTGACGCAAAGGAGCCAGAGGCATATAGTCTCTGGTTTCCTTTTGCGTACTTAGTCTTTATGGATAACCTTTAATCTACGACCCATACGACTTAATAATTCATTGGTAATGCTTTCAGAATTATCAGCTACTGTAGGTGCTGATATTTCTTCATTGCCATCGTTTCCAATTAAAGTGGCAATGCTACCAACTGTAACATCGGGACAATCTGTAACATCAACTGCGAGTAAATCCATACATATTTTCCCAACAACAGGTGCTTGATGTCCATTTATAAGAACATAACTCTTTCCACAAGATAAAATTCTCGGATAACCATCGGCATAACCGATAGATAATATTGCAATTCGACTATCTCGGTCTGCAACAAATGACCTACTATAACCAACACAATCGCCAGTTTTAATTTGTCTGAGCAATATTACTCTTGCTTTTAATGAAAGCACAGGTCTTAAATCAAGCTGTAATTTGACTTTATCATTTGGTGAGCTTAAGACGCCGTATAGAGCTACACCAGTCCTTACATAGTTACATTTAAGCTCTGGATAATTTAGAAAACCATAGCTACTTTGAATGTGTATTTTAGGAATTGCTATACCTTTTTCCTTTATCAATCTTAACAGCTTATAAAAGCTCTCAATTTGCATATTCGTAAAGCTAACATCTTTTTCGTCAATACTGTCTGATGCACACAAATGTGTATATATCCCGCACACTTTTATATTTTTTAACGAAAAAACAGTAGCAATGCTCTCGACATCTTCTTTGTCAAAGCCAAGTCGGTGCATACCAGTATCAATTTTGATATGGGCATTAACTTTATATCCTTGATTATTCAAGCGGATAGAATACTCATAATCAATCAGTGTTTGTATAAGGCTATACTTACAAAGTTCTTTTGCTCTTTCAGGTGCAGTATAACCCAAAATAAGTATTTCACCTGTAATACCATACTTGCGTAGCGTGATACCTTCATCAATGGTAGCAACGGCAAATGCTTTAACCCCTATCTTATTTATGTGAGTGGCAATCTCATATGTACCGTGTCCGTATGCTTCAGCTTTTACAACAGCCATCAATTCGCAATCCTTTGGTATTGCTTTTTTAAGAACACTTACATTGTGTTCTAAATTGTTCAAATCAATTTCCAAATATGCTCGCTCAGTAGCAACAATATGTTTTGCTTGTTCAGGTTTCAGTCTGCGCCACAATGCTGTCATAAATATTGCGAACACTACCGATATAAAACAAACTACAATATAATGAATTAGACTATTTTCAATAAGCAAGTCTTGCATATGAACTAATTTGGAAAATAAGCGCACTACAACAATCATAAGTGGATGAATGATATATATGATTAAGGATATTCTGCGTAATTTTTTGTGACTTTTTCCCTTAATATACAAAAGGATGTTAAATAAGAAATACACACTCGGCAGCAAAAATACATACATACTGTCGTGTCGCTGAAGATTTAAGTAATGTAAAATAAATGCTTCTCCAAACATAAGGGCAAAACAAACAATAAACCCTGTGATACTTTTCTTTAACGATGGTCTATTTTGATTATCGGAAACATATCCACCAAACACAAAATAAATCGGTGCAAAAAATATTCCGTTTCTTGTATAGTCTGATACTTGGAAAATCAGATTGTAAAAATTATTTAAGCAGGAGACATTTTCTGCAATTCCATAATAACTGTCACCAAATAAACCTATAATATAGAGTGCAAAAGTTATCAAAAAGGCTATGGAGTAATTTGTTTTCTTTAACAGATACCAAGCAATTACGGCACCGATAATTGAGGCAGGAAGATACCATAAATGATATAAAGTACCATCAAACACAATGTCTTTTATAATATTGGGCAGAAGATTATCTATCTTAAAATATCCATTATAAATATTGATTGGTATATATATCAATATTGCTACTCCATATATTAAGGCGGTCTTTTTTATAAATGCATATAATCTTTCGGCATTATATGTATATCTGGAAATCAGAAAAAAACCAGATGTTATAAAGAAGAAAGGAACAGCAACACGAGCAATAATTCGTGTGAACATAAAATCGCCAATTTGACTAAAGGAAACCAATGGCGAAGTATGAATTGCAACAATTAACAAAGCGGCAATCAATCTAAAATAATCAATACCTGCATAGCTCTTTTTTTCAGTCATCATTTTTCCTCCAAACAGTTATGATGAAACCGTCTATGTTATTTCCAGATGTTTGATATACGCAGTTATCTGGCATAGAAATAAAAGTAATTTCTTTATTAGCGGGAATATAATATATTTCCACTCTTGCGTCCAAACTTTGTCTGTAAACAAATCTGCAATCATCACGATAGGCTTTTATAAACTCTGTATATTCTTCAAGCGAAAGCCCCCTTTCTGTCATAATCTTTGAATGAGGGTATCCTACATATCGAAAATGCCACGGCTCGTGCGATATGCCCGTTATTTCTTCTTTGTCCTTTTTGTAGCGTTCAATAAAGCCATAATTTGGAGCTGTTTTCCTAAATTCATTGCAGATACCGTCATAGGGAAAATCGGGACGAATGAAATCTATCTCTTTTTTATTCAGTCCTAAATCAATGGCAAGCCCCGTTTGATGTTCACTATGGTCTGGTAAGGCAACATATTTCTGCGTAAAATCTTCACCGTTATCTTTGAGAGAAGTGAAATATATATCTGTTTGTTCCCTTAATGTGCGGTAGCCACTTACAGGAATAATGGACTTTTCTGCTGATAATTTTTCAATAATAAGCTGCAATACATTTGCAGCATCACGCTTCATAAGAATATCAGGAAAGCGCATATCAGCAGGAATTAAATTAGACGCATCGTCTGTTTTAAGCGGATACTTTGCATTAACAAGCATTAAATTTCCACAATAAATCTTTTGCTTTTGTAATTCAATCGTTTTCATCATTTCACATACAGACCTATCAACTTGTCCAACATTTCAGCAAATGATAGACCAATACCTTTCATCATATTTGGATAACGACTGTGAGAGGTAAAGCCGGGGATTGTATTTACTTCATTAAACACGATTTTTTTTGATGGTGTATAGAACATATCTACTCTGGCAAAACCTGAACAACCCAAAGTCTTATATATGGTTACAGCCGTTTTTTGTATCTTTTTTTCAGCTTCGGCATCTATCCTTGCAGGCATATATATTTTTGAAGATTTAAGCGTATATTTTTCTGTATAATCAAAAAATCCGCTTGATAACTCAATTTCATCAACTCTACCGACAATCAGTTCATCTATACCAAGTATTGCACAGCCAACTTCAAAGCCATCAATGTTTTCTTCAACAATAACTTCTGTATCGTGTTCAAAAGCTAACTGTATGGCTGCTTCAAGTTCTTGATTTTCGGTTACTTTTGTTATACCGAAAGAAGAGCCTGCACGGACGGGTTTTACAAATAACGGGAAACTCAACTTTGCTTTAATTTCTTTCAAAGCTGCTTCTTGGTCAGTAAATTTGAAAGTCACCGATTTAGGCACAGAAATCCCTGCAAGGCTAACAAGTTTATGTGCTTTATCTTTATCCATACAAAGTGCAGACGAGAGTGTGTCGCATCCAACGATAGGAACTCCTGACAATTCAAACAGTCCCTGTAATGTGCCGTCTTCGCCGTTCTTTCCGTGTAGCACAGGAAATACTAAATCAACATGGATAATATGGTATTTGTCTGCCATAAGTTCTAAAAAGCCTTTTACAGAACGGTTTTGTGATACCACAACAGAATGTAGATTTTTGCTATCTTCAATCCAAGTATTATTTGCAATTCTTTCTGTTTTTCCTGTGTAGTGATACCAATCGCCATTTCTTGTAATGCCGATTGGAACTATCTCAAATTTATCTTTGTTTATATTTTCAAAAACAGAAGACGCCGATTGTAAAGACACCTCGTATTCTGTAGAATTGCCGCCAAAAATGACCGCTATTATTTTTTTGCCCATTTTATACACCTCTTTCTTCGTATTTTGTATTGTCTGGAAGCTCATATCCTATTTCGCATCGATTGATATACAATTCTTTGCTAACTTGTATGTCTGATTTTTTATCTTTTTCAGCACGACAAACATGAGCGATTTGAAACAGCCTTCCGTCTTGTTTGATATATGAAACAGAGGAATTAAAGACTGTGTATTCTGTATTCACAGGATTTTGAGATAGAATACGCCCGTACATAAATCTTTCATCAAAACTTACTTCAATTTGAAAAGTGTTATCTGTTTCATTGCGTATTTTTAGGTCTAACCACCCCTCATTGATTGTTGCATCAGTACCGCAGGGTAAATCTTCGGTTGTTGACGGGAAAGACTCAACTGCGTGTCCGTGTCGTTCAATAATAGTAAGCGGCGTGTGTAAAAAAAGCCAAAATAGCATATTACTCAATTGACACAAACCTCCGCCATAAGAGCCTACAATCTTTCCATTGACAAGATTTAATCCGTCCTTATATTTTTCGTGTTGGTCTGCCCATCGTACAAGCTGCCAAAATGAAAATGTTTCTTTCGGCTCAATAATCACTTTATTGATTGTTTTTGCGGCAAGTTTTAGGTTGTGTACCTTATTGATTTGGTACTTCATATCAAATCCACTATTTTCATTCAGCATAAGTGATGATGTTTCAAATACTGTGTTTGGTAACAATTTCTCAGATGTCTTTTTTGCGTATCTATTGCCGTCAAATTTCATTTTGAAATAAAAATATTTTTTTCTTTGCCATTTGCGGAGAGGTAGCAAAAAAGGAAACATCTGCGTCAATCTTTTCCTTGACATTTCTTTCGCTTCCTTTTATCTTTTTCCAAAACAAAACACTCTTGTCTTGGTACTATAATTGTACCAACAACAAGAGTGTCGTTTATTTGTTTCATCAAAAGGTATTATAATAATTTCCTGCGAAAATTCTTACGAATTTCCTACGAAGCTGTCCCGTTTAGTTTCTTCCATATATTTTTATTTCTGAACAGCTTTGAAAGTTTATAAAATAGAAAATATCCGAGCATTGCCCCTGATGTGTTAAGTATAAGGTCATCTATATCTGCTGACCTTCCTATAAAGTATTGTACAAACTCAATTAAAAAAGAAAAAAGCAGCATACAAATGGTTGTTTTATAGAAGGTACGAGCTTTCTTGAATGCAACAGGGAATATAAAACCTAAAGGTAAAAACATTAGTATATTTGCTATCGTCTGTGTAATTTGTTTCCGCACCCCCATATCCCAAGTTTCGGTAATAAATCGAAAAGGTATAAGATTTAGTGAATGTTCTGTAGCAAGTATTGCTCTGCCGTTTAATAGGCAAGTAATTACCCAGTCTAAAAAGGTCGCAGTACTGATAACTAAAACACAAACGACAAACAGGAAATAAGCAATTTGCCTTAATAACGGCATCCTTTTTCTCATAATAAAATAAATTGGAAGATAGCAAACTGCCAAAATCGCCATACCAATTATTCCGATGAGAAAGTATCCGAGAAGTTCTTGTATTATGAGCATAAATAGACCTCCTAAAAACAAAAAGCATCAATGGTTTTAATTATTATACCAAAACCATTGATGCTTTTTCTGCGTTCTATATACAGATTTTCTTACTTTTTTCCTACAAAAGAGGGAGTATCACTTCAAATTCTATTGTCTCATCTTTACTCTCGGCTGTTATCGTGCCATTATGAAGCTCAACAATTTCCTTCGCAATAGCAAGACCTAACCCAGCGCCCCCGCTTCTGGAACTGCGTGCAGTATCAAGCCGATAAAACTGCTCAAAAATGCGTTCAAGTTTTTCCTTCGGAATTGTGTTGCCGCAGTTAGTAAACTTAATATTCAAGTTATTTTCGTCTTGCTTCACAGCAATATAAATAGTACCGTTGTCAAAACTGTAATTAACAGCGTTCCTTAATAAATTATCAAATACTCGCTGCATCTTATTCGCATCAATTTTAATCATTATATTAGGTGGTATATCAAGTTCACATTTCAAATTCTTTTCCAAAAGCATAGGCTTAAACTCATATACAAGCTGCTCAAGCATACGAGTTAAATTTATTCTACTATACTCAAGTGTGATGCTGGATAAATTAAACCGTGTAATTTCAAAAAACTCATTGATTAAATCTTCAAGTCTTTCTGCTTTTTCTAATGATATTGATAGATACTTTTCTCTAAGTTCTTCTGATATTTGATTTTCGTCCCGTAGCAATGTTAAATACCCAATTACTGATGTAAGCGGCGTTTTCAAATCATGAGCAAGATATACAACAAGGTCATTTTTTCGTTGCTCTGCCAGTTCAGCCGCCAATTTTTGTTGTTGAATAGTATGCTTTATATAATTCATTTTCTTTTCCGTTGCGACAAGCTCTGATGATAGAACGACATCTCCTGAGTTCTCATCAATCAATGTGTCTATCCCTTTATTGATTTCATTAAAGTATTTTGTAAACCCTCTTAAATATATCTTCAATACTATCAGAAACACTATTGCAATAGCTAATAGTATGTATAAATCCATATAGTTTCTGAATACTGCCTGATAAATATGTAATGCTTGGGCAAAATTTGCAAAATTTCCGTGTAATACAAAGGTATATAATGCATATACGGCAACAACGGCAACGAGCATGATAACAACCGTTCTAACAAATAATTTGGTCTGCAAATTCTTAAATTCATTGCCCATTTTTTGTTTTTTGTTATTCCTATTTTTCAATGGTATATCCCACTCCCCACACAGTTTTTATAAATTTTGGATTTTTTGCAGGCTCTTTAAGTTTCTCTCTCAATCTCCCGATATGAGCTATAACAGTATTATTATTATCAAGGAATTTCTCACCCCAAACATTTTCAAACAGTTCTTCAGATGAAATAACTTTTCCTCTGTTTTCACACAGATACCAAAGGATAGAAAATTCAATCGGAGTTAATGCAATCTCTTTTCCATATAATGTACATTTGTGGGTGTTTTTGTTTATAATAAGTCCTCTTACATCGTATTCGTCAATCGGAATTTCTTTTACCTCAACATTAGTGGCATTATTATAACGAACATAACGCCGAAGCTGTGTTTTTACCCTCGCCACAACCTCTAAAGGATTAAAAGGCTTTGTTATGTAATCATCTGCACCTATAGTAAGCCCCATAATTTTATCCGTATCCTCTACTTTTGCGGTTAACATTATGATTGGATAAAAATACTGTTCTCTTATTTTTTGACAAATATGAAAACCATCAACATCTGGAAGCATAACATCTAATATAGCTAAATCCATTTTTTGTGATTTAATACACTCAAGAGCATCTATGCCATTATAAAACTTATGTACTATATAACCATCATTTTTTAGATACACCTCGATTAAATCCGCAATTTCTTTTTCATCATCAACAATTAAAATGTTTTCATTCATATTAATCTTCGCACTCCTTATTGACCTCATCTGGAAGAGCTTCCATAATATCCCCAAAATCACATTGCAAATATTCGCATATGTCAAGCAATACAGGAAGCGTTACATTTTCATTTTTTCCAAGTTTTCCAAAAGTACTTTTGCTTGCACCAACCGCTTCTCTTAATTGACTTTTTTTCATTCCTTTATCTATAAGCATTTTCCACAATTTATTATAGCTCACCCGCATATTTTGCACCTCCGTGATTAGTTGTACTTAATTATAGCACCTTTTGACTGCATATGCAATCTTTAAGTCCATATTTATACACTTAATATTTTGTTTTATGTACCTTGTAATTTGAACGGAATGTATTTTTTTTACAAATCAATTAGTTTTTGAGAATTAAAATCGCCATTTATAGGAAGTGGAATATCTTATAGTCGGCATTTTCACATCGTTTAATAAGAAGCCACAAATCCATACAATATAATAAGAGAATTATATTGGCACAAGGTGGTGAGCTTATGGACGAGAGAAACAACGATTTTGATTTCGATTTTATGCCGATAGGACAGGCGATTAAGAAAGCCCGTGAAGCAAGAGGAATGACGAGAGAGCAGCTTTCTGGGATAATCGGCTATGCCCCCAGACACATTCAATCTATCGAAAATGAGGGAAAATATCCAAGCATCGAGCTGTTTATTCAGCTTATTACAATGTTCGATGTTTCGGTTGATGAGTATATATTTCCTAACAAAGAAGTCAAAAAGAGTTCCGTCCGCAGACGCTTAGACGCACAGCTCGACAATTTAGATGATAAAGAACTGTCCGTGATTGAAGCAACTGTAAACGGACTATGTAAAGCAAAAGAGCCAGAGGAATAAAATCCTCTGGTTTTCTTTTGCCCATTTTTAATATGAAGGGA
>ENA-OPLR01000272-OPLR01000272.1-human-gut-metagenome-genome-assembly--contig:-NODE-272-length-9228-cov-1.332280_pt1 | contig 9228 bp, 8 predicted proteins | sample MGYA00241448_ERZ501728 | MGnify/ENA primary metagenome ERZ501728 (study PRJEB25962, sample SAMEA2042649) | human gut metagenome | biome: human gut; feature: human-associated habitat; material: faeces...
TCTTTGACAACGGGAATATGGTATGGTCAGTATCATACCCTCTTCACCAAGCCTTATGAGGTTAAGATTATGCTGTACGTCATGTTCAATCTCTTCCTCATTTAGAACCGCCAGTGCCCCTTTATTGTCTCCTGCCGTGAATAGTTTCATTGCACGCTCCAAACGCTCAGAACATTGGGTCGTGCTGAGTCGGGTTATCATTAGAGCCGTGTCCCAAAGAGAGTTTTCCATATTCTTCTGTCTCTCTTGCAATTCAATGAGTTCCTGCGCATATTCGGCGTATTCCTCATCATCCGGTTCTGTAACAGCCAGAAGTTTCTTCGTCTTTTTGATGGACTTCAATAATATGTTATACTCTTCGTTATTACCAGCAAAGGGCACGTTCTTCAGATCTACGTAGGTTTTTCCACCTACAACGATTTGAGAGTCTTTTATCTCAATGGCATTACTGTTTTTTAACTGCTTACCTTGGTACTCCATAAATTGAAGCAGGAAGTCAGCCTTTAATGTATCAGTGTTTGCAAAAGTGCAGTAGAAGTGTCCATATTTTGCAGGAAACTCGTCGCGGAATTTTTTCAACTCCTCTGTTATCTCAGAGCCATCTTTAAAGTAGATATAAATCTTATGCGGATTTCGTCCAGCACAAAGTTCGCCATATGCTGTATCAAGTTCGGTTTTTGTATACATACCGAACTTTGTCCAATAAAGGACAAGACAAATATCACATTCGCGAAGCTTATCGTTGTAATCTTCTTGCTTGTGTTGTGGTCCCATTGAGGAATCAAGATATTCCCACTTTACCAGACGAACTGTTATGTCTTGCTTTTCAAGAACATTATTTATATTTTCCACAAGGTCAGCCAACTCAAGTCTTTCGGGCTTAAGTTCTTCTGATGAGGCAAGGAAAATCTTGATTGTCTTCATATGTCTAAACTATTTCTCTTTTATTTGAATATGTTCTAGGCTTACAACTCCCTCTTGGACAAGATTGACAATGTCTTCTTGAGTTAGTAATCCTCTTAAGTACAAGTGTATTGAAGTCAAACTCCAGTCTATATAAGGAATTCCTGTTTCATCTGCTTTCAACGGAGCACCGAGTGCACCATCATCAATATAGATGTTACCATACACCTTAGGGGAGGAAGTCCATTCTCGTTCACTCCATAGAGAGGAATGTCATTTGAAGCAAACCAATCAAGTGCTGGCTGAAGAGTGTCTACACCTTCTGAATCTCTGCTTCTCATGGTACTAAGGAGAAGGTCATGCCCGTTCTGCACAAGCTTGCGCAGAACAGGTACGGCACCTATATCTTCTCCGACGGCTGGGTAGCGATGTTTCACTACCGTTCCGTCAAAGTCGAGTACAACATAATATCCGTTTCTTGTCATTAGCAGGATTTGAGTTTAACGTTTTCGTAACCAGGGAACTTGTTCAAGAAAGCCTGAGCATTTGCGGGACGTGCTGGTGCTGCTGCTTGCAAACCTGCAACAATGGCATCGGCGAACTTGTCGGAAACGTTTGCTTCCTTCATGAAGTGCCTTAAGTCTCTATCTTCATCACTCTTGTACTGAATTGGATGGGGACGATTGTTGGTCATTATGTTATAGAGAGTTGCTGATAGACCAAATATGTCCGGTTCAGAGCCGAACTTAATCATTGCAGAACCATGGACACGCATTTCTGGTGCTGCGAAGTCACTTGTTCCATGTACACCAGCACGGTTAATGATTGAACCTTCATCATCATATTGTTTTGCTACACCAAAGTCAGTTAAAGCTGCATCGCCATTTTCATCTACCAGGATGTTTTCTGGTTTGATATCGAGATGAAGCACCTTATTTGCATGAGCAATATGAAGGGCTTTGCATAAAGGCTCTACAATGTGCTTAAGAACAAGTTCCTCAGAGAAATTTGCACCAGTATTCTGAAGGTCTTCCAGAGATCCCGCATGATAGAATGGCATCACATAGTACATGGTGTCTGTCTTCTCACATTTGAAAAGTTCTTCAGCGGGTACGATATGGCTATCTGGAGTATTGCCAAGACGGCGCATGATTTCTGCTTCTTCACAGAATTTCTGTCTCTCTGTGTCAATATCGAAATTCGTATATTCGTTTGCAACAGCTCGGAATTCATCGCCTTCTCTATGGAAATCGCTGCACGGATAGAACTCTTTCAAGACAACCTCCTTCTCTTCTCCATTTAGAAGATTATGAGATAATGCACTATACGCATAACCAAAACTACCATGACCCAAGAATTTATGGATAGTGTAAACCACATGCTCGCTGCTTAGTTCATATCCCATAGGCAATACATCACCTTCAAGATTGTCGAAATCAAAGTCATCGTCTTCCTGCTGGTTTTCGCATTCCTGATAGAGCGAAAGATTGAGAATCTGGTCTTCTGTAATCGCCTCAGGAACCATCTCGTCCATCCCATACGGATGCAATTGACGTCTTACATAAGGTTCGTTGAGTTGAGTCATCAACCATTTTGCATCGAAGGGGGCATCAGTATTGATGCTGAACGCATAACCATCTTGGAAATATGCTGTACCTTGGTCTGCGTCAAACAATCTTGGCTCAAGTCTACCCTGAGAATTTGTAATGAGGCAGTCACTAATAAGATGATATGCAGGAGCGAAAAGGAATGAGATATTTTTCTTGTCTATATCATTCATCCAGAGGTTCTTGTACATATTGTACGTCTTTTTTCGGTCAATATACGCCATAACCTTCTCTTCCTCTGGTACTCTGGTCAAAGAGTATGTCTGCCTGCGAATCTTGCTGACGAAATCACTTAACTTGACAATTACACTTCCATCGCGTTCAGGCAGCTCAGGATTGATGAAATTCTTGAGGAAATCTTTCTTCTTGATGTCTGAGACTTTGAAGAAGTCCGCATAACTTTCATCTGACAGAACTAAGTTGATAGGACGACAACGAAGCATTGGATGATTGAGATCGTAGAAACGTACTAGTTTCTTCATCTCTGATGACTTGTTTGCATTGACAAGAACTGCAACCTCTCCAAAAGGAAGAAGCACAATTGTCTCAATCCAGTCTCGTTTCAATGCCTCCTTCATATCATCACTTTGATTTTCAAAGATGTCCTTCGGAGATACAATTCCTGCGAACTTTCCAGCGTCTGCCAACGTATCAAAACACTTTGACAGACAGAAGTCAAATGCAGACTTGCCATTTATATATCCGCGGTAGGTTGACATTACATAGTCAATCTTAGAACAGTTCAGCCATTCGAGAGAATTACGCTGTTGCACATGGGCATTGTTGCCACCTGTACCATAGTTAAGCAGACGGGCGGCAGCATAGAGCTTGTCATTCGTATCGCCGTCGGCATAGAGCATGTCGCCTGCTTGAATCATTGCTGCAGCAATTGCACATCCTGCAAATGGATTATAAACCACACCTTCTCCATCGTAATTCAGAAGAGTACATAATGTCTGCGCTACTTTAAGTCTTGGTCGCTCGGGTTGCAGACCTGATTTAACCAGAATATGATTAGCTATGTTTAGGAAACGGTCTTGAAGGAATTCTATTGGAGAATCCAGCAAGGCATTAGCTAGACAATATGTGGCATATTCACGGTGAGCATGCTCACTAGCTTCATTGCTAGAATGATGATAAAGGATACCGATGCGATGGTGATATTCCTGTTCTACTGTATATGTATCGTAATGATAGAATGTATGATAGATGTCTTTCAGTGATTCATCAAGAATACCTGTTACCTTGATGGTGCTTTTGCCTTCAGACAGATACAGCTTGAATTGCTTGCGGAGAGCAGGGTCGAGTTTTACCCAATCATAGTTCATCACCTCATTGAGGTCAATGGAGCAAAATACAATTCCATTCTCTTGGTCAGAGATGGATAACTTGCCTTGTGTAGCCAATGCCACCATCAAAAGCGGCATAAGTGTGTCTGGCTTGTAGTTGTAATAGTTCTCGACGGAGTCGTGGAGTCTACTGGAAAAGATATTGTTAGCCATATACATTAGGTTTAATTAGTTTATACTCCAAGTCGGCCATACTGACCATTCGTGTCTTTGTGATGGTACCAGCTCTTTCGGCTGAGCCATGTAAAGCCGTCATTCTTCGAGATCACCGCGACATCAACAGGGCCACCGACTCCTTCTGGGTCAAAGTTGAGTATGCGCTGGAATCCAGTCAAGTCAATCAGACTTTCAGCCAATGCAGCCATTGCCTCAAGATTGTAGGATTCAAGGGCTTTTTCCCATTGACGCTGATTCTGCTTCTTGTGACCTTGAAGAGCACTGTTGACTTGTTTTTTCAAGTCTTCGTCTTGTACCTCCATGAGCTCCCATTCAGGCATGAAGTTTTGGTCGTCCATTCCAACGTCAATTTCCTCAATGGAGTCTTTATCGTCTTCTGGTTGCAAATCCATATCTGGAGTGCATTCTGCTACATTGTCATCAGCTATTAGGATCGGGAACGACACAAACAGATTGAACTCGTATTTCTCATGAATTCCCTGAAGAATGGAATTCGTAATATCATCCTGTGCAAATGGGCAGATAGCTACAGGGTGCTTATCGTCAATGTGTACTTCTTTACGGAAATAATAATTAACGTGACTGTCAAAGCCTTCATAGGTTATTGCAGACAAGAGAGACGGATATTTTTCTTCGGTACCAAATCCTGTAAACACGAGTTCTGCCAATCTGCCTCCTCTTGAGTGGCGTTCGATCAGTCTGATGTATACAGTGCGCAAGAATTCTTCCATCACACCATGTAGAAGGTTTAGTGGCATACCTTTTGAAAACACAAAGCAATCTTCTTCGTCATATCCATATTTCATGGCAAACTGCTCAACCATATCAGTCGTGCTCAAAAATTTTTTGAAATCATCGAAGGTGTAGTTCTCAAACTGTGAACATATACCATTCTTGAGGAACACTTTCTGATATTTCCTGCACTGATTTTCAAACGAAGTCGCAAAAGACTTTGCTTTCTTCAATTTGCCGTGTTCATCTCTAATGTCCAAATTGCGAGGCATAGTCTGAACGACATCCTCGTAAGTGCTGGATATCACAGACAAAATGAACTGTTTTACGATGGCCAAGTCAAAGAAAATATCTTTGCTGGCAATATAATCAAAGAAATCCTGGGCACAGTCCTTTACCGTTGCGTGTTCAATGTCCCCTCGTTCTTGTCTATAGCGTCTTATGACAATATCCCACTGAACATGCAGGAAATCACCATTGCCAGTAAGCATGATACTGATAGGAACCACATTGCTGAGACGTAACATCTTGTTACCGTTTTTGGTGATTTTTTCACCCTTGGAACCTCTATGTCGTGTCACGGCACTATCCGCTGCTATAGCTGCGCCGCGTCTGTTGAGTATACCTACTACTGCTGTCATAATACTGTATTGTTTAAAGGGCGTATAAAGAATGTAAACACCATGTCAATCCTTCTGCACGGGTAACAACGGCAATTTCTCTGGTACTGCCAGGAAGTCCCTGACTGTTTGTGAGAAGATGGGACAATCTTACATTTGCATTAACCAATTTTTCAACGGAATATACAAGTTCTTCAACGCTGAATGAATCCAAACCAATCTTAATGTTGTCTTCCATATATTGACGTCTTGTCTCACTGATATATTGAATGCCAGCATCATTTATATCAAACTCATTGAATCGTTTGGTCATTGACTCTTCTGCTTCAGTGTCCCTGAACTTTTCAAAGACACGCTTCTTGAATTTGTTGTATGCCACCTCCTGCTTTTTTATCAAGAACGCATCGGTTTCTTGGGTTGAGCCATACAGAATCGTAGCTAAGTTCTCAAAGTTGCCTATAGTTGTAATGCTGGCTTGATTGTCGTGAGTTATCTGCTCGGTACTCAAGATTGCTATATTACAGCAATCGTTTTCAAAGACCAACCTCGCCTTGCAAACAGTTGGGAATATGTCACTATTGCCATATCCCATGAAAACAACGGCAGCCTCCTCGTCTGAGAGTTTCTTAAGGTCAATCTTAAACTTGTAATCAGCAATCATAGACTCGAAAGCCTTGATGTATTCAGTGAAGTCTTCCTTGGAAGCGAACGAGCCATTGCTTTTGACTGAATCAACAATGTCATCCCATGGAATGGGGGAACTGGGATTGACTGCAATTGCCAAAGGTTCTATCTTTGACAACGGGAATATGGTATGGTCAGTATCACTGGCACATGCTATTCCTGCAGAGTTTGCGAGTGCGATGAATGATGTCATATATGCTATGTGAGTTGGATTAATTTACGGTTTAGCTGAGATTCTGATAAAGTCTTACGGCATCCCTCATGATATCATCATGGTCAAATGCCATTTCGGGAAGTGCTGTCAGAGGCCACCATTTTACTTCTGCAGCATCGTCCTGTCCGACGGCGATCTGTGTTTTGTCAGTGATGGCGAGATAAGCCACACTGATAGTCCTGCCTCGTGGGTCTCTGTCCACTTTTGAATATACTCCAATTTGGTGGAGGTCTGATATGGCAATGCTTGTTTCTTCCTTTAGTTCACGGACAGCACATTGTTCGGTGGTTTCATCCATCCCCATGAAACCTCCAGGAATTGCCCAGCAGTCTTTGAATGGCTCACGACCACGTTTGATAAGCAGCACTCTTGGCTCTGCTTCGTGAGTGATGACAACGCAATCTGCAGTGACTGTAGGTCTTGGATATTTGTAAGTGTAACTCATTACGTCTCACCTTTTGTTATTAGTCAAACTTGCACACTTTTTGTGTGCAAATATACAAAAAAAATGAAGTATCAATCATACTCTATTCATTATTATATAAGTTTAAGAGAATATTGACCAAAATGCCCACCATTTGTGACAAACAGTGGGCATTTTTTGGCTCACCCGTAAAACCCTGTGTTTACCCAAAGATCATTGATAGTCTGTAGAGGAAGAAGTCGATATCAACAACACCTCTAAGTTGTGCTCTGAATTGTTTGATCTTAGAATTGAGAGATTCCGCAGATGCATTGGTGGCACGATGAATGAAGTAGTTGAGGACTTCATCCAATCTGTCTTTGATAGTTTCTGCAGCTGTATTGAAAGAATCATTTCCAAACTCCCTGACCTTGTCAAACCAGTTCTGCATACTCTCATAGCCAGAAATCCAGGTGGCTCTTGTATTGGAAAATATCATGCGTAGGGAATGAACGAGTGAATACGCCTTCTCCAAGTCTGGGTACCGCTCAAACAGGAGTTTCATCCTTTCCTTCTGAGTACCTGTCCACTTCTCTGGAGATACCATCAAAGAATAGCGGGTACGCGTAAGCAGTTCTGGCAAAGTGTCGCCATTAGACAGCCTTTCAGGAACGTATGCCTTGTCTTGCGGATGGGCTTGCGTCCGCGCTTGTCCTTCTTGCCTTTCTTTCGCCGCTTGAGGCTTTTCTCGTACTTCTCTGCCAACTGTGCCTTGAAGAGCTTACGCTTCTCGTTCTGCTCCTTCTGAGCCTCTTTCTTGTACTTGAGGCGCAGTTCCTGCATGGGGCCTGTAGCGAGTTGCTGCATGTGGAATCGATCAGGATATTTATGGAATCACAATTCCAAACTACTCAGAAATATCAATCGGTAGATCCGGATATCATGGATGAAGCTATTGCGGTAGGCTCTGTTGTAGCAGTACCGGGCAGTGGAACAGATTATCCGGTACAACCGGGAGAATCCTTTATCCTTTGTGACAATGCGATCAATCATAAAGAGGCTAATCCGAATTCTATAGATTTAAGTAAAGCCAATTTTGAGTGGTATATTGAATCAAAGCAAGATGTGGATAATCCGGCTGTTCCCAATCTAGATGTTTATTATTGTTATTCCAAAACTATCTGGGTGTTGAATAAACAGGGAAATCGCGCTTATGCTATTGGCAGATTACCCAAAAGTATGACTAAAGAAAAGTATATTTCAGACTATGCATACAACTATACGTATATTATGCAAAATGGAACAGCCAGTAAACCGCAAAGCAAATATAAGTTCCCCAATGAATGGGTGATTGATGCTGTAAATGTAGGTGCTTCCAATGAATGGCAGTGGAATGTAACCTCTACCGGGCTGGATATGGGGCATACTTATATCGGTATGAACAATACCGTTGCAGAAAACATCGGAAAGTGCGTAATGCGTAAAGCCGCCTACAAGGATGGTGATCGGGAAGTATTGCAGGATACAAATAACTCTACCGTTGATTTCACACCTGTGGCTACTCCGAGCCTGTTTAACAAATAATTGAATCCGTCTTATTGATATATAAATCTTTATTATTCATGATGCTAATCCGAATTATCATTATGTTGCTGATTGCTTTATTTGTGGAGAGTCGGCAGGAAGCCTTCGGGCAGACTACCGACACACTCTCCCTGTCCGATAAGGTAATCCGTACCGCTTCATTTGCGACTGGATTTCGTGGCGAGATATGGCAGAATCCGGCACTTTATTATTACTATACTCCGTATACATGGACAAGGCTGGACGTAAATGGAGCTTATCATGATAAAGGAAAAGCATCTTTGAAACAGGAAGGTGATAAGGATACCCGTATCGGGGTAGATGTCAATTCCTTCGTTATTCTTTCGGAACGTGATCGTGTATTCGGTTCAGCAGGATACAGGAGTGAGAAGCAGGAGAATGTGTTATGGAATGAAAATATAGACTGGAAATTGATCGCTCCTTACGTGACTGGTGATTCCATTGGTGGTTTCCTGAAGGGAGAAACTTATTATTTCAATGGAGGTTACGCCAGTGAGTCAGGTTCCTGGACATGGGGAATCACCGGTGGTTACAGAGCGTCTCATAATTATCGGGATAAAGATCCGCGTCCACGTAATACAGCTTCCGATCTCTCTTTTGCTTTGGGAGCAGGATATCGTCTGGGGACATATCGTTTGGGAGTTTCCGCAGATTTCCGGCTTTATCAGCAGAAAAGTGAGATTTCATTCCTTGCAGATAAAGGCTCTACTTCGGTATACCATATGTTGGGATTGGGCATGGATTATGTGCGTTTCGCCGGAAACCAGACCGGGACGAAGCATCAAGGCATCCGGTGGGGAGGAAGCATAGGCATTCTGCCAGTTGATACGGAAAAGGGGATATCGGCCACAGTTTCAATTGACCGTATGTCAATGGACAAGAAATTGAGCAATGCCAATAATCTCACTTTGCTGGAATTGAATACGACTGATTT
>ENA-OPLR01000274-OPLR01000274.1-human-gut-metagenome-genome-assembly--contig:-NODE-274-length-9197-cov-1.193831_pt1 | contig 9197 bp, 6 predicted proteins | sample MGYA00241448_ERZ501728 | MGnify/ENA primary metagenome ERZ501728 (study PRJEB25962, sample SAMEA2042649) | human gut metagenome | biome: human gut; feature: human-associated habitat; material: faeces...
GAGAACTGCCGCCCCACACATACGGATAGCCGATGTACTTTGTGGCTTCCTCCATCATGGCGGCAAACTTATCATCTTTGAGGGATTCCGGTGGAATATCGTAGTAGGTGGGCTGCTTGATGGTGGACGCATTGGGGTACTGTGCCTGCCCGAACAAATCCGGCCGGTTGCCCAGCGTGCGCATATAGAGCGAATAGGCACTGAGCTGTTCTTCGGTCAGCACTTCCACAGGCAGATGGGACAAATCCTTGTTCTTCAGCTTGACCGTGCAGATGTAGTATTCATACGGTTCTTGGTAGGTGATAACTTGCGGCACACCATACGGGCCAATAATGACCATCATTTTTGTACGGTAACGTATCTGCATGGTCACGGTCTCGGTCAGGATGTATTGCTTTTCAAAGAGCATTTCAAGTTCGCCCTGCACCTCGGCCAGTGTGAACACGCCGTCATGCAGCGCGGACAAAATCGAGATCAGCACATAGGGGTCATGCTCGATTTTGTCCAGATAAAAATGGTATTCATCGTAGTTGTGGGTGGCCTCGTAGGTGTCGAGATACCGTTGCAGTTTTTGTTCCAGCTTGGCGTAGGTTTTTTCTGCACCCAGCATATCCTTGTCCTTGGAAAAGTAAGAGGATGCCGTCACGCCGGTTCCAGCGGTGCCCGCCATCACGGTGCAGGACTGCAGGCCCGTTATCAACAGCAGAGCCAGCAGACCGAACACCGCCACGATCAGAATGGTTTTCCAGTTCCGGGCCGCAAATTCGGCTACCCGTTCGCCGCCCTCGGCCGCCAGCTTTGTTACCCGGAAACCGTTCTCTGCGGTGGCGGCTGCACCCTGCGCGGCGGCTTGTCCGGCCTGCCGTGCAGCTTTGGCATACTGCTGTTTGATACGCCGTTTCTGCCACATCCGGGAAATGGGGTTGCTGGCCGCCTGTGCAATTTGCGGATTGTCCCGCAAGGATTTCTGGTAAAAGTATTCTGCATTGGCAGACATGAGCTGACGCTCTGCCTTTTCCACGGCCTTGTAAGGCTTCATCTTGTGGTGCCGGATGCCGCTGCGGATGGCTTTGGCGGTCTGACGCTCCACCAGTTCTTCACCCTTGTGGCCGCCCTCCACGCCCACATTTTCGTGTTCGACTTCATGGATTTTTCCGTGAGCGAACAGCAATGCTTCCGACAGCGGGCGGCTGGCCGGGTTTGGTTTCAGGCTGGGCGGGCCTTTGTCCTGCTGCTCAAACCGCAGGGTGGATTTTGCCTTGCCGTTGGCAGCATCGTAGACTTTTTCCTTGACCGGGACACGCTTTTTGGGCAGAGCAGCGCGGGCCGCATCCAGCTTGTCGGCTTTCGCTTCCGCCTTTTGGATATACGGCTGCAACGCCGGGTCTGCCCGTTCTTCTTCGGTCAGTTCCAGACGGGCGGCGGAACGGTGCAGACCATCTTCACTCTCGGCGGTTTCCGCAGCTTGTTTGGCTTTTTTCTTTGCCTTGTGCTTGTCCTTTACGTCCTCGGTGCGTTCCAGTATTTTTTCGGCCTTGCCCTCGGCATCCGTGGAGTAGTCCTGTTCCGCTTCCCGACTGGAAACGTTCTCAACAGTACCAGTGGCCTGATTTTCCATCACCAGACCATCACGGGTCATGGTCTGGGTGACTTTGGCTTTTGCCTGCAATTCTTTCAAAGTTCTTCACCTCCCATCGGACAGCGGCCCGTTTCAATGTCCGCAATGTATTTGAGAATCGGGAACACCTGCGGCGGCGAAACCGCATTGCCCAGTGTTTTCATCCGCTTGCTGCGGTTCGGCACATCTTCGGTCAGGCGCGGGATGTCGGCGGGTTCTTCGGCCCAAAGGGAATGTCCGTCCATTTGCGCGGGAACCCCATCAGCCACTCTACCCAGTCCGGGTTGAGGTAGGGCCTTTCCAGCGTGGTGGGGGTCATGCGGTAGACCACATGAGAGAGCCGCGCCGTCCATGCTTTGCCATCCTTGTTCATCTTGCGATAGCTGCCATTCGCAGAGATTTGGATGTCCAGCCCCTTGCCCACATCCCCGGTATCGCTGGCAAGAGGTGTTGGCAGAAGAACCGATGATGAATACCCGTTTCCGTTCGTGCCACGCGCCAACGGCAGCAGCAGGTAATACGAAAACCCGAACATCGTAACCTGCCTGCTCCAAGTCAATGAGCGTTTTGTCGAGCCCCATACGGAGGAAGCCAGCAACATTTTCTCCAAGCACCCAACGGGGCTGCAATTCCCGGATGACCCGCAGCATTTCGGGCCACAAATATCGTTCATCGTGGAAGCCGCGCTGCCGCCCTGCGGTGGAGAACGGCTGGCACGGGAAACCACCTGAAATGAGGGTGACGGTGCGAAGTCCTGTTTTTTCAAAGAAAGCCTCCTTTGTTACGGTGGTGATGTCCTGAAATCGGGGCACCTCCGGCCAGTGGCTTGCCAGCACAGCGGCGGGGAAGGCTGCCCACTCGCATTGACAGACAGAGGTGAAACCCGCTGCTTCTGCGGCAAGGTCGATGCCGCCGATGCCGGAAAACAAGCTGAAATGTGTTAGGCTCATAGCTCCACCACCTCGCTGAGCCGGGTGGTCATGATTTTATAGAGCTGGGTGTTTTTCGGAATGGGATTGGAAAACGGCAGCACCACATTTTCAAAAATCAGCAGTCCTTCGCCCGGTTCGGAATTGTCGATGTACTTCTGCTGGTCTGCGGAGAGGTTCAGCCGTTCCGAAAGGATTTTGCGGTCGCCGGATGCCTGATTCAGCAGCGTGATGAAGTCGCTGTTTTCCAGAATGTTCTCAATCTCCGGGGAAGAAAGAAGGTCCTTCACATTCTGGGTGGCGCCCGTGGGCACACCGCCCCATTTGCGGAAGCGTTTCCAAATCTCGGCACTGTACGCGGCGGTCTGTTCTTCTTTCAGCAAAAGGTGGAACTCGTCTGCAAAATACCATGTAGCCCTGCCTTGGCTGCGGTTCTGGGTGACGCGGCCCCATATCTGGTCTTGGATAATGAGCATCCCCAATTTTTTTAACTGCTTGCCTAACTCTTTGATGTCAAAGGCCACAAGCCGGTTGTGGATGTCCACATTCGTTTTGTGATTAAACACATTCAGCGAGCCGGACACATACAAGTCCAATGCCTGCGCCACCCGGTCCGCTTCCGGCAAGTGCTGGTCGAGCAGGGCTTGGTGGAGGTCAGACAAAATCGGCATATTCTCCGGGCAGGGATTCGCCAGATAGGGGCGGTAGATGGCTTTCACGGCACGGTCTATCACGGTGCGTTCAATCGCTTCCAGACCTGTTTTGCCGCCCATGACCAGCTCACAGAACGACAGCACAAAATCCGACTTCAAGGCCAGCGGGCTGTCATCTTCGGAATAATTCAGGTTGATGTCCAGAGGATTCACATAGTCCTTGCTGGTGGGCGAAAGTTTGATGACCTGCCCATGCAGCCGCTTGACCAGCGGATAATACTCGGCCTCTGGGTCTGAAATAAAAATATCGTCAGCAGTCGTTAAAAACACACTGACGATTTCAGACTTGCAGCTCATGGATTTGCCGCTGCCGGGCGTGCCCAGCTTCAAGCCGTTGGGACACCGGGCCTGCTTGCGGTCCAGCATGATCATGTTGTGGGATTTTGATTCCGTAGTACATGGCCGCACCGCTCTGGAAAAGCTCCTGCGTGACAAAGGGCACAAACACCGCCACGTTGGAGGTGGTAAGGCTGCGCTGAATCTTTATCTGGTTGATACCCAGCGGCAGGCTGGACACAAGGCCCTGTTCCTGCTGGTAGTCCAGCCGGACAAGCGAGCAGTTATACTTCTGTGCCACACCTGCGGCTTGGAACACATCGTTGCCCAGCTTTTGCTTGGTGTCGGCCACATTCAGCACAAGAAAGGTCAGCATGAAAAGCCGTTCGTTCCGGGTCTGCAATTTGTTCAGCAGCTTTTTGGCATCCTCGCCGTAGGTGGCAAGATCGCTGGGCAGTATATCCATGTCGTACCCGGAACGGACAGCCTTTTTCTGCTCCTGAATCTTCATAGCATCAAGGTCTGTGATTTTCCGTTTGATGGTTTTGATGGCCTCGGTCTGGTCGATGGCCTGCACATGGAGATTGACGAGAATGCCGCTTTCCGTTTTGAGAAAATCGGCCAGCATTTCATCCGAAAGTTCCGGCGCAAGGATTTGTAAAAAGCTCACAGCTCCATACTTGCCGCCCAAACCAAAGGTTTTGGCCGTACCGAAACAGAGGGAGGACGGGGCCACAAAATCCTTGGTAGACAGGCCGGAGGGTGCCAGCCAGTCCCAGTCAAAGCGGAACGGTTCCCCGTCCGGGTGGAAGATGCCGTGCAGAACTTCCAAACGCTCCTGCCCGTCCATAACGTGTGCCACACAACCCATGGTCTTGAAATAGCCCAGCAGGTCAAGGCCAATGCGGGTCAGCCGTGACCGCGCTGTTTTCAGGCTGTCGGCATCGATGGTGAAGGTCAGATATTTGGTTTTGACAATGCCGTTGTTTCCGCTGGCAAGCTGCTTTTGCAGGATGGCGGTGTACTCGGCGCGGATATCGTCAAAATCATCCCCCTGCGGTGCGATCTCAAAACTTTTTGCGTACTGCACCGGGTCAACCTTGCGATTCAAAAACGAAAGCTGCACATGGATGGAGGCATCCACATAGTTGTACAGGTCGCACAGGTGTTCAAAGATGGCGGTCCTCGTTTCCGGCTGGGCCAGCTGATAGCTGATGTCCTCAAAGGCAATGCACTTGGAGAATGTGCGTCGGTCAATGCGGCACACACCGTCCGGGTAGATGGCCTCATACTGGATGGTGGCCTGTGCCGTGCGGGGCTTGCCGTCACCCTTGTACTTGCGGATAACGGCATCAATTTCTTTTTTCTGGGCGCGGGTGAGCTTTTTGGGCTTTTCGGTTTCGCGGGGTATCGTTTTTCTGGACAATGGCCTTTACCTCCTGTTCCATTTGGTATTGCCGCACAAGGGCGGCGTAAGCATTGTTGGTCTGATAGGGCCTTTCCTTGGGACGGATAAAGCAGCACTGAATCATTTGCTGAATCACCACTTCAAGGGGCTGGCCGTGCCGCTCGAACAGAGCGAACAGCAGCCCCGGCAGCATGGCAAAAATCATCAGCAGGGCCGCTGCACTGTTGGAAAGATAGTTCCGGGCCAAAAAATAAAGCGGTCCGCCCGTGAGGAGCGCACCGCCGAAGCAGACCAGCTGTCGCTTGGTCAGCCCGAATAAGACTTTGGATTTTACATGGGTCAAATCTTTGGGAACGGTCACATACGCCATTCAAACGCTCCTTTCTCAATGGGCACCGAACACCGACTTGCTGATGCTGCCGGTCTTGAACAGACAGAAACAGAGTAGCACGGTGTAGCCCATGCAGCCCCAGATGGCCCCGGCAATGTCCGCTGCACCTGAAATGTTGCGTATCAGCACCGCATAGATGCCCACGACAATCATAATCAGGAACGCTTGGAAACCCAGTGCCAGCAAAGACTTCAAGTAGTTCTGCCCGGTGCTGCGCCACTCGCTGCTGCCCATGGTCGCCAGCGGGATAGGCCCCAGTGCGGTCACAACGTAAATCTCAATCATGCGGCCGTAGGTCACAAGGAAGATGCAGATGGACAGGATGTTCATGGTCAGGCCCACCACAAGGGTCTGGAACCACAGGCTGAGCAGACTGCCGATGGTCATGCTTTCTAGCTGAAATTCCAGTCCGGGTATCAGGCGGTCAAAGTGGATGGATGTTTCGCCGATGATCACGCCGGAACTTTGGTTGACAACGCTCTGGGTGGCATCGAACACACCCATGACGATATTCCATGTGTTGCTGACAATGAGGATGGCAAAAGCAGACTTGAAAATCCAGCGGAAGAACATAGAAGTGTCAAAGTCGTGCATATTGTTCTTTTCGGTAATCATCTGGATAAGCTCATGGCACATCACAAGGGCAAGGATAGCCGCTGCAATGGGCAGCACCACCGTTTCGGAAAGACTGCGCAGCATATTGAAAATGCCGCTGTTCCACGCCTGCGGGGTAGAGCCGACATCCGAAGCGATTTCGCCCACCTTGGCGTTCACGTTATCGAACAGGCCGGAGAGGTTGCCCGTGATGCCATCTATCAAAATGCCTTTTATCCATTTCTCGATGATCTCACTAATCAAGCAAAGATACCTCCTTTCCCGCGCCCTCCCATGTGAGCGGGAGAGCGCGGAGTAGGATTTTAAGTGTTCGTTGTTCGGAAAATTGTGGGCAGCGATGCAGGACTTAGCCCAGCAGCCCGGACAGCAGCGGGACAAGGGTCACGCCGATCAGGGCAACGCCGCCGCCCGCGACCAGCTGCTTCACGCCCTGGCTCTTGCTGCCGGGGTTATCCTGTCCATAGCCCTCCAACAGGTTGATGCCGCCCCAGACACACAGGGCACCGCCCAGACCGACCACGATCGTCTGCAAAGTATCAACTGCGCTGTTGAAAAATTCCATAAGGTCCTCACTTTCTGCCGCTTGTTCTGCGGCACTCAAAAATAAAAATTATTCGGCTGTGTTTTCGTCCGACAGGTCAATTTCGTACAGGTCAAAACTTTCGTCCTGTGCGACTACCTGCTGCCGTTTCCGGCGCAGGGTGGATAAGAACCTGTCCACCTCAAAGGTATTCTTTTTGTCCGCGTCCGCAAGGTACTTGTAGTGCGGGTGCTTTGTAATGTCGAACTTCTCCGAGAAGAACGGCCTCACGCCCCGCAGCTGCAAAATGCACCTGCCGCCGTCCATGATTGCGATTTCGTCCTCTGACATCAACGCCTTTCCTAATTTTTGATAGTTCAGTCCGTGGGAGGTTTGAGAACCCCGGTTTTCGCTGGTGTTGAAACTGTCGATGGTCTCTTTCCCCAGCGCATCGGAGATCTCTTTGGCATTTTTGCCCCGCCCACTCAAAAAGAGAACAGAATCGCAGTTGTCCGAAATGATTTCGGCTGCATCCTTGTAGATGGCTTTCAGCTGCGACTGGCTCTGCAAAATGATGGATGCCGAGATTTCCCGGCTGCGGATGGTGGCAATCAGCTTGTCGAAGTTGGGAATCTGCCCGATGTTGGCGAACTCGTCCAGAATCAGCCGCACATGGACAGGCAGCCGACCGCCGTATTTATCATCCGCACGGTCACACAGCAGATTGATAAGCTGGCTTTGAAGCATGGCAAGAATGAAGTTGAAGGTGGTGTCCGTGTCGCTCATAATCAGGAACAGTACGGTCTTTTCATCCCCGATGGTGTCCAGTTCCATTTCATCGTCCTCCATCAGCTCCCGCACCTCCCGGATGTCAAATGGGGCTAAACGGGCACCACAGCTTATCAGGATGGAGGAACGGGTCTTGCCCGCCGACAGCAAAAACTTTTTGTACTGCCGGACGGCGAAGTGGTCCGGGTCTTTCTGTTCCAGCCGTTCAAACATGAGGTCCACCGGGCTTTGAAACTCCGGGTCATCCTCGCGGGCTTCACTGGCATTTATCATTTCCAGCAGGGTGGTGAAGTTCATTTCCTCTGCCGGGGCCTCGTACCAGATGTAGCCGATAAGCGCGGTGTAGAACAGCCGTTCCGACTTCACCCAAAAATCTTCTGCTGATTTTTCACCCTCGCCTTTGGTGTTGGCAATAAGGGTATTCACCAGCTTCAGCACGTCCTTTTCCGAGTGGATGTAAACAAAGGGGTTGTACTTCATGGACTTGGAAAAGTTTATCGTATTCAGGATTTTTACACGATAGCCTGCCCGCTGGAACATTTGACCCGTTTCCAGAACCAGTGTGCCTTTCGGGTCTGTGACCACGAATGAGGTGGGATAGTCGGAAGTGGGAAAGCATTGCATGAGGTTGGGCTTCACATAGAAGCGGGTCTTGCCGCTGCCGGAGCCGCCAATCACCAGCACATTCTTGTTCCGGGCCGTCTTGGGGTCTTTGGGCCGCCCGGTCATGGTCAGGCGTTCGGTCTGGGTCAGCAGGATGTTGTTTTCAAACTTGGGGTCGATGTAGGGGGCAATATCCTTGGCGGTGCCCCATGAAGCGTTTTGTCAAGTGCCTTTTTGAGTTATTGACGCAACATAGGCTCTTTTTTCCACGATAAAGCCCCACGCGGTCATACATGAGGCTGTGGGATTATGGTTGAAGTGGCGAAGTGGCAAAGTGGCAAGGTATCTGGATTTTGCCACTTGGATTTTGCCAGTTCACTTTTTTAGGGCGTGATACCATGCTGCGCCGATACGCTTTGAAGTAATGCGCCCGTCAAGATTTTTCTTTGCCGCCCGGACAGTACGGGCAGAAATCCCTGCGTCGGCTGCGGCTTTCTCTATGTCCTCGCTGGCAAGCTCTTTCCCGTCTGCCAGTAGGTCAAGTATCAGCTTTTCAGCCTGTTCGGTTTTGGTGGCGTTATTGCCGCCCGCACCGGACAGCAACTCGTCGGCGGTTATATCATATTCGCCTATCCACGAAAAGCCCGTTTCCGGGTCAAGGCAAAAGGCAACGGGCTTGCCCTCCGGCGCAAGGGAAGATTTGTCATGGACGATAACGCGCACATTCGGTTCTCGCTTCACGCGCCCGATCAGCAGGACGCTCCTTGCTGCGGCGCGGAAGTCGATAGAACCTAAGCCCCGGTATGCGCTCTGCCCTCCGGCAGCTTTGTTGAGATGTCCGATAAGGATAACGGCGCACCCGGTACGCTCGGCAACATCGGCAAGGCGGCGGAACATGGGGCGCACTTCGTTTGCCCGGTTCATGTCGGTCTTTTCGCCCATGTACGCCTGTATGGGGTCAAGGATAATCAGCCGCGCCCCGTTCTGCGTGATTGCCTTTTCTATGCGCTCATCGGAGAGGGTAAGCTCCCGCTTGGCTTCATCAATCACAAGCACCCGGTCAAGGTCTGCGGCAGCTTCTATCAAGCGGGGCTTGACGGTATCGCCCAGCCCGTCCTCGGCGGTCTGGTAAATCACTTGGAATGGCGGCAAGGGCTTCATTCCCGGCAGCGTTCCCCCGGTGGTGCAGGCGGCGGCAAGGCGTAGGGCAAAGGTGGTCTTGCCCTCGCCGGGATTGCCTTGCACAATGGTTACTTTCCCAAAGGGAATATACGGCTCCCATAGCCATTCAACGGTCTGTGTGTCAACCTCGCTCATGCGGATAATCTCAACGGT
>ENA-OPLR01000280-OPLR01000280.1-human-gut-metagenome-genome-assembly--contig:-NODE-280-length-9081-cov-1.506869_pt1 | contig 9081 bp, 6 predicted proteins | sample MGYA00241448_ERZ501728 | MGnify/ENA primary metagenome ERZ501728 (study PRJEB25962, sample SAMEA2042649) | human gut metagenome | biome: human gut; feature: human-associated habitat; material: faeces...
CGCAATGGGATGAAAAGAAGTTTAAGGAAATCAAGGACCTTTACAACATGACGAAATGGTCAGACAAGCTCCTCAGCAAGTTCCAGCATCTCTGCATCACGATGAATGGTGTGTTTGATAAGAAAAGCCTCTGATTCCGGCTTGTTTTATGCATAAAAACGTCATTTAAATACCTGATTTACAAAATAATATTAAAAGTTCACAAGTTTGTGGACCACAACCTTGTGAACTTTCATTTTTTTGCTTATCTTTGCATCCGTAATCAAGCAAAAAAACAATGGAAAAGGCATTCGTATATGGTATGTCGGTTGCCGGAAACAACTTCACCGACCGAATAGAAGAAACCAAGCGCATCAAGGCAGACTTTGAGCATGGCATCAACGTCATTCTCATCTCTCCCCGACGCATGGGCAAGACTTCGCTCGTCAAAAAGGTAATATCCGAAATTGATAATCCAGAGATAAAAGTGGTGTATATGGACATCTATGACTGCCGAAGCGAATATGATTTCTACAATCGCTTTGCAGAAACCATTATGAAATCTATGGGTAATAAGCTGGAACAAGTAGTAGAAAACATCAAGCAGTTCCTGGTAAGAGTTTCACCAAAAATCTCCTTTAGTCCAGATCTTACATCCGAATATTCATTATCTCTGGGAATTACACCAAAGGACTATTCCCCTGAAGAGATTCTGAATCTTCCGGAAAGAATCGCTCAGGAAAAGGGAATCCGCATGGTGGTCTGCATCGACGAATTCCAGCAAATTGGAGAATTCCCTGATACTCTTACGGTTCAGAAAAAACTGCGTGGCGCCTGGCAGCATCATCAGAATGTATCATACTGTTTCTTTGGAAGCAAGAAGCATCTGATGGAAAACATTTTCCAAAACCGACGCATGCCTTTCTATATGTTTGGCGAGATGCTGCACTTGGATTGCATTCCTACTGAATATTGGGTGCCTTTCATCTGCTCCCGATTCGAGAAATACGGAAAGAAAATATCTGAGGAATATGCTACAAGAATCTGTAAAACCGTAAAGAACTATTCCTCCTACGTGCAGCAACTAGCTTGGAACGTGATGGCAGAAACCGAGAAAGAAGCAAACGAAGAAACCTTACAAAGTGGCATCAGCGCCTTGCTGCAACAATGTCATGGTCTTTTCGTACAGCAAACCGAGGGCTTAACCACCTATCAGCTCAATTTTCTGCGCCTCCTCTGCAGTGGCGTCCACTTAGGTTTCACCGCCCAGGCTGTAACAGAAACCTATCCGCTGGGCAGCAAATCCAACATCGACCGCATCAAGAAAGCCCTCATCGACAAGGAACTTATCACCCTAGAGAAGGACGGCATCTTCATTGCCGACTGCGTGTTCGAGCTTTGGTTTAAGAAGGAAATGATGTAAAATAGTACAGAATATAATCCCAAATGGCACCCAAAGGGTAGTAGCCTTGAAATTGGTAAACGTATTCTGGTCGATGTTGATAGGGAGAACGGTATAAGTATATACGTTGTTCAAATTGTTGCAATTGTTGAAAGCCATGTCACCGATACGCTCCAATGTGCTAGGAACTCTTACTTCCTGTAGTTTACTACAACCATCGAAAGTGCTCTCTGCGATGGTGGGTAAGGCTCTGAGTAGGTTCGTTTGAAATGGAGAATGAACTCCTCCTTGGATTTGCTGTATTCCTTGGATATAGCTCGCATTGTTTCATTAAACCTGGAACTATCCAAGAAGTAAGAAGAGTCAGTAAGCCAGAAAGGATTGCCTGTCATATCTGCTGTTATTTGCATCACCGCACGTCTGATAGCAATTTCAATCTTTTCTATTTCATTGAACATGAGTAGTCTCAGTTTCTTGTCAAAGCGATAAAGCATCATCACCTTTTTGAATGTTGAACCTTCCTTATACAAATGTGCTGTTTTGGGCATCTTCAACAATGGATACATATAAGCAGACAATCTGTAATAACCAATGTTGTCAAGGTATTGTATGGCTTTGTTTCTGTCACAAATCTGTAAACCTCGAGATTCAAGCAAATTAACGAGATTTTCAGAAGATTCAAACCGTTTTGTAAAGGGAATAAGATTCGCCATGTTCAAATGTGTATAAACAAAAAACGCCTCGCACGATTTGAGCATTGTTAAGAGGCTTGGCGAGGACTGACGATGCAAAGATACGAATAATCATTGATAATACAAACTTTTTAGCAGGAAAAATCACGCAAAAGTGGAATTCTTTGACATATTCATATTTAATAATGTTAAATCAGACCTTAAAATCATACTTTTCCAGCCAAATAAAGTGGTTTCCAAGATAAAAGTGTTATCTTTGTAACGTCTATACCCATACCGAAAGCCCCGATGGGCAGAGGTTGGGCAGACATATATACATATAAGGCGTAACTGTACGCTTTGGTTTTGACTTGTTAGAACTTCGCAAACTCTCAACTGTTCGTCAAAGACAAAGCAACGGGAACGCCTCATGGGGTGTATTATATACAGTCCTCATTGGCTTCGGACGATTCTATTGTTCATTGTCAAGGGTGCTTTCTATATACTTACACTGGCGTGGGGCTTTCGGCGTTGCTCGTTTCGGACGAACAGGGCAATGCGAAGGCCTTAACAAGTGGAACGAGTGACAGGACTGGCTCCACGCTTTCATGTATATATACCAACCATTTATTAATCATGTCAACATGGTAGCCGTTGGCAAAAAACGGAACGGTATGATTGACAAAACAATTATCTGTCTTAGCGCACGAGCTAATTCTGGAAAAACGACATCGATCAGAGAGTTGTTTTTCCGCCTAACAGGACATTACCCTGAAAGTACAGGAGATTTCTTGTCCATTGTACAAGATAAAAATGTCGAGCATGGTATAGGCATATCATCTGTGGGAGATTCTTGGGGAAATCGTGAACCAATAGAAAAACTTATTGATGCTGGTTGTGAAATTATCGTGTGCGCTTCACGTACTTCTAAAGATACCTTAAGAACAGCTCAAACTTTAGCAAAAGAGGGTGGGTATAAGTTTATTCGCATTCATGCCGCTCACATCGAGACTGAAAACCGTACTTTTTATGAGCATTTCTATCATAAGAATGCAGAAGCTATAGAAAACGTTATAAAAAGTATAATCCAAGAACATTTAAATATCATTGAGTTATGAGAAAATTCCCTTTTATATGGATTTTGATTTTGCTAATGCTACGCAATATACAAGTCTATGCACAGTTTAGCGGAAAAGGTACAGGAAACATTTCTGATCCTTATTTAATCAGCAATGTAAAGGAATTCAAAGAAATTGAGAATGTTGAAGGTGACGAATACACTTATATTTATTTTAGGCTTGTTAATGACATAGATTTAGCAGGAGAGTGTCAAGAAAAAGAAGGATGGAAGCCATTGGTTTTCAGCTACAGCTTACAACTTGATGGAAATAACAAAACTATCTATGGATTAAACATCAACCGACCAAACGAAAACAAGGTAGGGTTGTTTTCTCGTGCTTGTGGTGAAGTGAATAACTTAACGGTTGTAGGACAAGTTGTAGGGAAGGATTCCGTAGGCGGATTTGCAGGATGTTCCAGAGATTTCTGGATTACTAATTGTACTTTTAAGGGAAAAATTATAGGCAATAATTATGTCGGAGGTTTTATTGGTAAAGAATGTGATTACCATGGAGGCAGAACAGAGAATTGTGTGAACGAAGCTACGATTACAGGAAAAGAATATGTCGGTGGTTTTGTTGGGCATTGCAATCGTTCTTTTAGCAAAATTACCCAAAGTGTCAATTTGGGTGATGTTAGTGGAACAAGGTATGTCGGAGGATTTGCCGGGGCTTCAGATGGTTACACAGCTCCTCCAACAGGAGAAAAATTAGGATTGGGCATAATCGAAAGTTGTAATAACGGAAATGTTTTAGGAGAAGAATCTGTTGGAGGATTTATAGGGAATGCCCATAATTCCTATGTCAAGTATAGCATGGCCAATGGTATTGTCAAAGCTACAAAAAATAGTTCAGGTGAAGATTTTGGTGGAATCTGCGGTTACGCAACATCCAGTTCTTTCTCGAACAATTGTAGTAATGCTGAAATTATAGGGTATGACAACGTTGGTGGTATTATTGGGAGACCATCCTCTGATGTCTATACACGCAACAACAAAATTATAAATAAAAGGATCTTAGGTAATGATAATGTAGGCAGAGCCATAGGCGTTGGATACGGAATAATATCTGGCAATAAGTATTTCTTAGGTACAGAAGTCGGTGCTTCTGGAGAAAATGCTTGCAGTCATTATACATATTTTCTTGACAGCGATAATGATTCTGTTTTTTGCAATGCAGAGACAATAAAGATAAATGGCAGTGACAATAGCTATTTAAAAAAAACAGATACTTATCCTTACTGTTATTTGTCTTGTCAAACACCACCCCCCACAGTAAAAAGTGGGACGTTTTCAATGTCTACTACTATAAAAGGAACGTGTCAAGATGCTGATTCTGTGTATGCAAAGATTGGCAGAAAAGTGTATTCTACACCCGTAACGAATGAAGAATGGACGATAGTGACATACCCTCTACGTGCTAATGATGAAGTTTTGATATATGCAAAAAAGGAAGGTTCGATTTACTCTAATGCCATAATCTGCCATATACAAGGCAAAGGCTCTGAGGAAAATCCTTACATAATTACAACTGCAGAAGAATTGGCAAACCTAAAAGATGGTTATTGTCAATTAGGAAACGATATCGATTTGACCGATTACATTAAGAGCCACAATGATAGTTGGACTCCGATACAACATGAATCTGCCGAGAAATTAGTCTTAGATGGAGATGGGCATAGAATAACAGGGTTAAGTACAAATGCAACAGAACAGTATGCAGGACTATTTGGCTCAGCTTATAATATTGAAATAAGAAACCTTTCTGTAGAGATGTCCCCAGAAGCATGGTTGACAGGAACAGAAAGTGCTGGTGTGTTAGTAGGTAAATGCAGCCATGCAAAGATAACCAAAGTTACCACAAGTGGGTGCGTGCGTATAAAAAACTCTGACACTCGTGATGACTTTGGTCGTAGAAACAAAATGTCTGCAGGTGGGATGATTGGCGACGCTCGTGACATTCTTATAGAGGAAAGTTGTGCTGCTGGAAAGGCCCAGAGTAACTCAGATACTTATGTGGGAGGTTTAGTTGGAACAATTGACGAAAGATGTCTTGTTCGTAACTGTTATAGTACTGTAGATGCGACCAGTGCAAACATAGCCGCTGGGGTAGTCGGTAGTTTATATCCTATGAAAAGGAACCAGATGTCAGAATCTACTTGTGGTGACATTCGCAATCACAAATTCAACGAAGAAATTAGCTGCTGTTATGCAAGCGGAAAGGTTGAAGCCGATTATGCCTATGGCATTGTAGGGGCAAATATAAGCAAATTAACACGAAATTTTTCTCTGAATCGTTGTATAAATGGTAATGTTCAAGCTTTCTACGTTTATCCAAGACCCCAATCAACAACTTGGAGAGATATTGACTCTATGGAGAATAGGACCACTAAGGATTTGGAAATCACAGAAAATGGTAAAAGCAAAGAATACAAAGATTATTATAACAAAGATGGAGATTATTATGGCTTACAATTGGGTGATTATGAAGCAAAACGCCAAGAGGTATATTCTAAAGCGAAATGGGACTTCGAATCTATTTGGGCTATCAACAAAAATGTAGGATACCCATACTTCAAATGGCAAACAGCAAAACCGATAGTGTCAAGTGAAGTAAAAGAGGGTGCCACTACTATTAATGGTAAAGGCGAAGAAGATGGTATCATCTTTGTAAAGATTGCAGGAAAAGAATATTCTTCAACTATTGCAGACAAAGCATGGAGCATCGAGATTCCTGCATTGCAAGAAGGTGATCAAGTTGTTATTTATGCCCAAGCGAATGGGAAGATGTGCTCCAATAGCATATATCTCCCTGTAATTTATAAGGGAGAAGGAACGGAAGAATCTCCGTACCTCATATCTACACCTCAGGCTCTTGCTAATATTTCTGATGGATATTATCAATTGGCAAATGATATAGACCTTACAGATTATATAAAGCAAAATAATAATTGCTGGCAGGCTATACAACATTTATCAACTAATCAATTAACACTGGATGGAAATGGGCATAAGATAAGTGGTCTTCAAAACGAGACCATAGAAACGTATGCAGGACTGTTTGGATTAGCAAGAAATGTGACTATTGAGAATATGATTGTGGAAATTCCAAAGGATGCGACATTAAAAGCAACGAAGTTTGTAGGCATATTAATAGCCAAAGGCGAAAAAGTCATTATCAATCGTGTCGGGACATTAGGTAGTGTTACTTGTGAAGATGGATATGCTGGCGGAATTATAGGATACGCAAAAGATATTCAGTTAAGAGAATCTTTTTCAAGCGGAAATGTCATGGCTGTCAACAACACTGCAGGCGGTCTTGTAGGGCAATGTGCCGAAAGAAATGATAATGATTCCTATGATTATTCTGCTTTCAACTATATAGAGAACTGTTATAGTTTGGCAAATGTAAAGGGAACAAGTTATGCCGGCGGTCTTGTTGGTGATTGTCCTGTTGGTTCTATCCGTTACAGCTATGCCTCTGGCGAAGTAACTGCATCCAGTGTTGGAGGTGGAATTGTTGGACGTTTTACAGGAACCTATTCTTCGCGTATTGAGAGATGTTTTGCACTTAACCCTCGCATAACAGTTGGGTGGAATATACTTACAGGTGAACCCTCATACACTACCATAAAATATGGACGTATTGTAGCGGAATTAGCGGGAAATGGATACTGTCGGTCTTGTCATGCTCTTTATGACATGGTGATAAAGAATGAAAGCGGTTATTATCCAAATACAGATAGAGAAGAAGATGGAGGGGCTATCACCATTGCAAACGCCATGTCCTACGATACATATCATTCTATGTCTTGGGACTTTAATGATTATTATAAAATTTGGGCAATACAAGATGGAAAAAGTTTTCCTTACTTGCAATATTTCAAGGAATATATACCTGTTCCAACAGCTATAAAAGAAATTGCTGATGATGAACATTCTGGAAATATTAAGATTGATATTGATGGACAATACATAAAAATCAAGAGCGATGGAAATCGTAAAAAAGTCATGATATTTGGAGTTGATGGTAGGAAAATTGCTTCTTTAAATGTTGTTGACTCTGAAAGCATATATCTCCCTAAAGGTATTTATATTGTTAAGGTTGGGAAAGCAACTCGAAAGATAGATTTGTGGTAAAGAATTAGGCGGAAGTTCTTAGAGTTGACAAAAAGTTCTCATATTCAGGGGGCTCTTTTGTCGGATGTCGATTTATTAGTGGGGAGGCGTATAATCCCACGCGCCTCTCCCTAACGACTTTATCGACTTAGCCCTTTGCTCTTTCTTGGTTTTACCATCTGAGTTGCCTGTGCAAGCATCGTCTTATCCATTCTATCTCATCTTCGTCCTTCTCACGTCCCCAGTCCTTGGTATCGCTGCCTCCTTGGCTTTCTGCGAAGTTCGTTGCTTCGTTTACGTAACCGACATACAAGTACATGGCACAATAGATGATTTTGTCACCATGAGTGATAAAGTCCATAGTAAAGCAATTATCAAAGAGACTACTGTCATGATTACTTGTCATACGTGGATAGATGTCTGCTATCTCTGCCAACGCCTTCATGCCAGCCTGTGCCCAAATTTTATTGTTCATCTGTTGCTGGTATGAAACAGCTGTTTTTTCAAAATCGGCTTTAATCTCCCTGTTTCTTGCTTCGATGTGGGAGGTATTCTTCTGCAACTCATCAATTTGCAATTTAGCCTGTTCAAGTTTCATCTTATTGTCGTTCAATTTGTCACGAACATCCCAGAGTTCCTTTCTGGTGGCGGTAATTTTTGCCTTTATCTCAACAGCATCACCAAGATGATTCTTCATGTAATCTTCAAGTTCGGCTATGGTCGCTTGTTTCTCTGCTTCCGCTTTCTCCAGATTGCTGACCATAGTCTGCAGAGCCTTGATTTTGGTCTCTGCTTTTGTGATGCTACGATTAAGACCTGAAAGAAGCGTCTTCTTCATGCCTACTTCATTTGACAAAATGCGGCATTCATCAGCCAACTCCCTGCGATAAGTTTCTGTTGACTTGTGCTTAAGCCCCAGTTATGGTGATGTCATCGCCACGTTCCAGTCCATACTTTTCATTAACCTCTGCAAGTCGGCTATGAAGTTCACACATCCTTGTTCTTGCTTGATTCATGTCGTTTCCACCAAACATATCTTTTGCACTCAGTCTGCCGTCCTTTGTGATGGGGACAATGACCGCATGTGCATGAGGATTTAGTTCGTCTAGATGAACGAAACGACATTTTCTTCACCAAACTCCCGACAACAAAAGTCATATATGTCCTTGGCACAAATGTCTTGCCACAAAATTCGCATTTTCTTGTCGGTCTCATACTCTTTGATATTGCTATGTTCTACATACTTTGAGTATTCTACCGATGGAGTAAACGGAAGTGAACCATTGACAACCTTTGTCAACCCAGTCCACGATATAACGCATTATCCAAATATTAGCCTTATCCTTGCACCTAAATAATTATAACTGAAGAAGAAGATATGACTATCAATATAATCCATTCATCGTGACGGGAAGCATCCTGCTGCCAATTTTTCTTACCGTGTAGAAGAATCAAAGACGCAGAATCAGGTTTTACCAACTTGGTAAATCGAAGAAACATTTAAAATATCATTAGCGCAAATTATCCGCGGATAATTTGCGCTAATGGTATGAAAAAAGCACGTTAGCGCTGATTATCTGCATACTATACCTATATAATTATCCAAATATTGCAGACACGGAATATAATGGATAATTGGCAAGCCAATCCTGCTCTCTATAAGGTGACATGGATAGGCGCATACCTTTCAATCCCTGATTGCGCTCTACAAACACCCTCAAACTCTTAGCCTGCAAATTCTCCTCAGCCTTTACTTCTATCGGAATGATTTTTTCTTCATCTTGCACTAGAAA
>ENA-OPLR01000318-OPLR01000318.1-human-gut-metagenome-genome-assembly--contig:-NODE-318-length-7983-cov-1.739152_pt1 | contig 7983 bp, 6 predicted proteins | sample MGYA00241448_ERZ501728 | MGnify/ENA primary metagenome ERZ501728 (study PRJEB25962, sample SAMEA2042649) | human gut metagenome | biome: human gut; feature: human-associated habitat; material: faeces...
ATGTTCAATCCTGCGGCGTGTTTCATCCGCTAAGGCTATCGTTGGAACGATTATAACCACATTGTCCGGTTTTCTGATTGAAATGAAAGCGTCGATGATAAAACTTTTGCCAAAACTCGTAGGGGCACTCACAGCGATATTCTCGCCAAGCAATAGGCGCTTCAAAACACGAGACTGGGCACTATGCAGTGTTACGGGTGTTTTATCGCCAACATCTGCTTTGAATGCCTCGACCACGACTTGATCGTCCCATGATGCTGTCTTTTTATCGATATATGGGAATAGACCGACAACCCGGATGAAATGATTAACCATAGGATTATACTGGTTCCCGTCTTGTTGCATTCTATCCAATAAATTGATCACTTTACAGCGAGCCGTCGCCAAGTCTCGCTTCTCAATCAAATCATTAATCTGATCGCACTCGGAGTATATCTCGTAATCAAGCATCTTCCTTAATTTGTTTAGCTCGTTCTACAAACCAATTGACAATCTCATTTTTATTAGGGACAGGGAAAAGAATCAAATGGAATTGAATATTATCGTAGCCATGGACATTCTGTTTCTTTTGCTTACCGTTCTGAATATTGAAATAGTTGACAGCTCGGTCCAAATGGTATCGCTTAATCTCTTCCAAATAAGTCTCTGACAACTCAGTTGCTTTCTGTGTCTTATCGCATTCATGAAGCAATAGTATGGGAACATGTAGTCTTTTCCTTATTTCGTCAACAGAAGTTTCACGTCTGAGAATAGTTTGAACAAACTTTCTCGTATCAGGATCGGGAATGACATATTGCAAATCCGAAATACTTGTAATAATGGAATTTTCTTTCTTTATCTTATCAGTACTGATAGTATCGAATACGGACTTGACAGGCTCGTACATTCGCTCATTGGCGATGTTACTATAAATCTCTGGAAAAGACGAATAAAAAGGGACAAATGTCTTCGTAATGCCTGTCAATAAGGCGTTTGCGAAGACAAATGAGGACAGGCGAAAAATCGAGGTAACGTAAAGGAAAGCGGATTTATGAAGAAGAACGGTCTCCAAATCATTACCCGCCGAATGGTGATTTTTAACACACCGTGTTGTATTTGGCAGCTTGTGGCACAGGTTGGCATATCAAGGTCTAACTCGTTGAGTAATAACTTTGCAAACAAAAAACGAGTATGGCAAGAAGCACATTCAAGGTTCTGTTCTACGTGAACGGCAGCAAGGAGAAAAACGGTATTGTCCCCATCATGGGACGAGTGACAATCAACGGGACTGTGGCGCAGTTCAGTTGTAAGCAGAACATCCCGAAAACGCTTTGGGACGTGAAAGGAAACAAGGCGAAAGGCAAGAGCCGCGAGGCACGAGACATCAACCTTGCCCTTGACAACATCAAGGCGCAAATCATCAAACATTACCAGCGCATTTCAGACCGCGAGGCATTTGTTACGGCTGAGATGGTGCGCAACGCCTATCAGGGAATCGGCAGCGAGTATGAGACGCTGCTAAAAGCATTCGACCGTGAGAACGAAGTGTTCAAGAAACGGGTAGGCAAAGACAGGGTAATGGCTACCTATCGGGCACGTGTACGGGCAAGAAACCATGTAGCCGCCTTTATCAAGTCGTTTTACAGACGCAGCGATATGTCCATGTTGGAACTTACTCCCGATTTCATCAAGGAGTTCGCCGCATACCTCTCGACTGAAGCCGGATTGCGGAACGGTTCGATATGGGCAAACTGTATGTGGCTGAAAGGCGTGGTCATGAAAGCGCATTATAACGGGTTGATACCGCGCAATCCTTTCATCCAGTTTCATATCAGCCCCAATGTGAAAGAACGGGAATATCTGACGGAGGATGAACTGAAAGCGGTCATGACACATGAGTTTGCAGACAGCAAGCTCGCATACATCCGTGACATTTTCATCTTTGCCAGTTTCACCGCCTTGTCATTCGTGGACATTCAGGAACTGACGAATGACAACATCGTGGAGGTGAACGGCGAGAAGTGGATATTGTCCAAACGCCACAAGACAAAAGTCGCCTTCCAAGTGAAGCTGCTGGATATACCCTTGCAGATAGTCGAACGCTACCGACCGATGCAGAAAGACAATCGTATATTCCCCGACTTGAACTATTGGTCTATCTGCAAACCGTTGAAACGGATGATAAGGGAATGTGGCATAACCAAGTCAATATCATTTCATTGCAGTCGTCATGGCTTCGCAACATTAGCTTTGAGCAAGGGGATGCCCATTGAAAGCGTAAGCCGTGTGTTGGGACATACGAATATAGTCACGACCCAACTCTACGCAAAGATAACCACGCAGAAGCTCGACAACGACCTGACCATGTTCGGCGACAAACTGAGTAAGACGTTTAACGGAATAACGATGTCATGAGTATGAGAAGAAACAGCATAACAGTGAATGAATCCGGCAATATCATCATGCCGGAGAATGTCTCAAACATTTGGATGAGCGAGCCGGAATTGGTGGAACTGTTCGGAGTAATTGCTCCGACACTTCGTTCTGCCATCAGAAACATCTATAACAGTGGAGCATTAAAAGAATACGAGGTACAGAAGTATGTTCGGCAGGAGAACGGGTATCATGCCGATGTGTTCAGCTTTCCGATGATAGTCGCACTTGCTTTCCGCATTGACAGCTTCGGTGCGGAACAGGTGCGCAATGCCATATTTAAAAGGCTGTACTTGCGAAAAGAGAAAACAAATATCTTCTTTTCGCTGGGTATAAATGGTTGGGATATGTCTAATTATCAGGCATAAGTTCTAATGATATGACGACATGAAGTAGTGAGACCTATGCGTATTCCCATTGCCAACAATGTATTTATACGAGTATGTGAATAGGTGTATTGCCATTCATACGTACGATTACGACAAACCCGAAGAAAAATCCATTAGAATGGCATTTCTTCGGGCTTTTGTTGTATGTCATAAAGCCAAATCCAAGAAAATCTTACGTGAGGTATGCGTGAGTTGTTAATCCGTTCTGCGCTAATTGCCGAGTTTTGCACTGATTAAACAAAAAAATGAAGTGCTAATGAAACAAGGCAACTTTGAAAATGAGGAGTTTATCCGTGTGGGTACTACCCTCTACAAGTTAGTGAACCAGCCCCGTCTGAACGGAGGCTATGTGAAGAAGCGCATCGTGTGGAACAACGAAACACTGCGGCAGGACTACGGCAAGGACTATCTCGCCACCGTGCCGAAGTACGACGGCTTCTGCACCGTCCCCGACCATGTGGACTACCGTCCCGTGGTGGACAAGTTCCTGAACCTCTACGAGCCGATAGGACACCGTCCGCAACAAGGCGAGTTTCCCTGTATCCGGTCATTGGTGCGCCATATCTTCGGTGAACAGTATGAATTGGGCATGGACTATCTTCAATTGCTCTACCTGCAACCCGTGCAGAAACTGCCTATCCTGCTGTTGGTATCAGAAGAACGCAACACGGGCAAGAGTACATTCCTGAACTTCCTGAAAGCTGTGTTTCAAAACAATGTCACTTTCAATACCAACGAGGACTTCCGCAGCCAGTTCAATTCCGACTGGGCAGGAAAACTGCTCATCGTGGTGGACGAGGTATTGCTCAACCGCAGGGAGGACAGCGAGCGGTTGAAGAACCTCAGCACCACACTTTCCTACAAGGTGGAAGCCAAAGGCAAAGACCGTGACGAGATAGCGTTCTTTGCCAAGTTCGTGCTATGCTCCAACAACGAGTATCTGCCTGTTATCATTGATGCAGGTGAAACACGCTATTGGGTGCGCAAGATAGACCGTCTGCAATCCGATGACACAGACTTCCTGCAAAAGCTGAAAGCTGAGATACCTGCCTTTCTGTATTACCTGCAATACAGACAACTTTCCACCGAAAAGGAAAGCCGTATGTGGTTTGCGCCCTCTTTGCTGCATACCGAAGCCTTGCAGAAGATTATCCGCAGCAACCGCAACCGATTGGAGATAGAGATGTGCGAACTTATCCTTGACATTATGGAAAGTGTCGGCACGGACACATTCTCGTTCTGCCACAACGACATTCTTCTTTTGCTGGTACATTCGCAGGTAAAGGTGGAGAAGCACCAAGTCAGAAAGGTATTGCAGGAATGTTGGAAACTTACTCCTGCCTCTAACGGGCTTACATATACCACTTACCAATTCAATTACAATCGGGAGTGCCGATATGAGCCGATAAAAAGAGTCGGTCGTTTCTACACCGTCACAAGGGAACAACTTGAATCCCTGTAATACTATTCTTTTTTTGTTGAATTGATGAATAATGATATAACCATACTGATAATAAACAGCATACACTCTCAACAAATTCTCAACAATCGAAAAGAAAAGTTGAGAGGGAAACAGCATCAGTTTGTTGGATTCTCTATTTGTGAGTGGTTTGTTGAGAAGATGTTGAGAATATAAAGCATTAACGTATAGGACAATACATATCTCATTCATCAAATCAACGTTTTTACAGTCATCATCAAATCCATAGAAATTATATCATGAACATCCAAGAAGCAAAACAAATCAAAATTGCGGACTATCTGCAAAGTTTGGGTTATTCGCCCGTAAAGCAACAGGGAAACTGCCTGTGGTATAAATCCCCGTTCCGTCAGGAAACGGAAGCCTCGTTCAAGGTGAACACCGACCGCAACCTGTGGTTCGATTATGATGCGCCCATATAGGCTACACAATAAATATCTCTATGGCAAGAGATTAGGTTAGAGTTCAACAGACCTATCCTCAACGACTTAGCTGGAGGAGAAATCCAAAGGTGACAAAAGCATGTCGGTAAAGTCATTAGTCAGCTAAATACCAAGCTGCGACTGCATGGCGAGAGGAAAAGACAGACACAAGGATGAAGCCTGATTGGTTGAACGATAGTTCTGCTGCACACGTACCAGCCCCGACGAAAGGTATTTGATTCACGTCGGGCTGAAGCACCCCATGTAAACCGAAATTACAATGGAGCAGGAGCTGGCTTCAGAGCAACCACAATAAGTGGAATAGGAACGTAAGTCGCATCCGACAGTCTGCCGAGCCAAACAGTTATTGTGAAAGCAAATGGGGATTCCCTAAATCAGAATGCCGTAAGGCTATGGGCATAGGACCCTGAATATCTGACATGGGAACGGAGCTTCCGTAGTAGTCCGAGCAAGGGAAAGCCTTGTACATGGCGAAGGGAAGCAGTTAGATAACTTAATACAAATAATGGAAAATGTGTGAGACATTATGAGAAGTCCTGAGCAAGTATTAAAAGCTTTAAACAAGCATGGTAAAGTTTCGGATTACAAGTTCGAAAGGCTGTACCGTATCTTATTCAATGAGGAGATGTTTCATGTTGCTTACCAGCGTATTTACGCCAAACCAGGCAATATGACACCCGGTACGGATGGGAAAACCATCAATCGGATGAGTCTTCAAAGAATAAACAAAGTCATTGCATCTTTGAGAGATGAGTCTTACAAGCCTAATCCGGCAAAAAGGATATACATACCCAAGAAAAACGGTAAGAAAAGACCGCTTGGAATTCCTTCCTTTGAGGACAAACTTGTACAGGAGGTGGTGCGCATGATTCTTGAAGCCGTCTATGAAGAGGTGTTTGCAAACACCTCACATGGATTCAGACCAAACAGAAGCTGCCATACCGCATTGACCCATATCCAAAAGACATTTACAGGTACAAAATGGTTTGTGGAAGGAGACATTAAAGGATTCTTCGACAACATAGACCACAATGTATTGATTGCAACTTTGCGGAAACGGATTGCCGATGATAGATTTCTAAGGCTTATCCGCAAGTTGTTGAATGCGGGATATATTGAAGACTGGAAGTTTCATAATACAAACAAGGGAACTCCACAAGGCGGTAATATCAGTCCTATACTGGCAAACATTTATCTTGATAATTTTGACAAGTATATGGAAGAATACGCCCTACGCTTCAATAAGGGAAAAGAAAGACACATCACCAAAGAATACAAGCAACTTAGCGATAAGATGCAACGCATCCTTAAAAGCATCAAGAACATACAGGATGCAGATGTCAGATTACAGCTTAGGGATGAGTATGAGAAACTGAGACGTGAAAGGCAAAAGATTGAGAGCAGAGACAGTATGGATGAAACATACAGAAGGCTTCGATACGTAAGATACGCAGATGATTTCCTCATTGGTGTTATCGGAAGCAAGGCAGAGTGCGTTAAAATCAAGTCGGACATTACCAAGTATATGGAAGAAAACCTCAAGCTGGAACTGTCACAGGAAAAGACATTGATAACAAACGCACAAAAGCCCGCGAAATTTCTTGGCTTCGATGTTTCAGTCCGTAAGTCTGATGCTATCAAGCGGGACAAGAACAATGTGCCAGCCCGTTATTACAACGGTAAGATAGTCCTAAAGGTCGCCATAGAAACGGTGCGGAACAAACTGGAAGAATACAGCGCCATCAGATACAAGGTAGAAAATGGCCGACAAGTTTGGTTTGCAAAGTTCAGAGGCAATCTTATGAAGAAGAAAATCGAGGACATAGTGGCGGCATATAACTCTGAAATCAGAGGGTTCTACAACTACTACTGCATTGCCAACAACGTGGCATACGCGCTCTCAAAGTTTGGATACATCATGGAGTACAGTATGTACCATACCATTGCAGGAAAAACCAATAGCACTGTAAGCAAAGTCATTGACAAATATAAGGTTGGGAATGACATTATAGTGCCATATCAGGATGCAAAAGGTAAATTACGGTACAGGAAATTCTATAATGAGGGATTCAAACGTAAACCACCAATGTACTATACGGAGGTAAACGACTTATCCTACACAATCGCAATTCCACAGCCGACACTTACTGAGCGATTGGATGCGAGAACATGTGAATTATGTGGAAAAGTCGGACCTGTAGTCATGCGTCATGTCAGAAAGCTAAATCAGCTTAAAGGAAAAACTGAATGCGACAGGCTGATGCTTGAAAAGCATAGGAAGACATTGGTTGTCTGTGAAAAGTGTTATGCCAAAATACACAGCCATGCTAAATAAAGTCATGTTATCAACGGAGAGCCGTATGCGTGGAGACATGCAAGTACGGTTTGGGGGCAGGTACGGGAAAACCTACTGCCGAAAGGCAGTAAGGCGTTCTGTACCGAGCCTACGACTGGGAAGAGGTGGTAACATCATCGCACTTGCAGGGGTACTGTACGCATCCGACCATGTGCCTTATCTGTTTGGCAAGATAGCGGAACAGGCACCACACATCCGTCCCATATCTTTCTCTTTTCGCCAGCAGGCATCCGAACCGAGTTTCCAACATTTGGAGGTGGGCGAACTCACCCATCCGGCATTGCTCCGATACTTGCAGGAACGGGGCATAAACATCGCTTTGGCAAAGGCGCAATGTAAAGAGCTCCACTTCACCCATAACGGCAAGCCCTATTTCGCCATCGGTTTTCCGAATGTGGCGGGAGGATTTGAAGTGCGTAACCGTTTTTTCAAAGGCTGTGTCGCACCCAAAGACATCAGCCATATTCGGCAACAGGGAGAAGCGAGAGAGAAATGCCTTGTATTCGAGGGCATGATGGACTATCTTTCATTCCTCACGTTGCGGAAGAGGAACTGCTCGAACTTGCCCGACCTTGACAGGCAGGATTACGTCATCCTCAATTCGACCGCCAATGTTTCCAAAGCTATAGATGTGCTGCACGGGTATGGACGTATCCACTGCATGCTCGACAATGACGAGGCGGGAAGAAAGGCGTATCGGGAATTGGAAAGGAAGTTCGCCGGACGCATCCGCGACTTCTCCGACAACTACAAAGGGCATAAAGACCTGAACGATTACCTGTGCGGTAAGCCTTTGTCCCAATCGGCAGAACCGATGACAGAGAAGAAGCAAGTCCAATCCGTAAGACGGATGATACAGCCACCGAAAAAGCGAGGGCTGAAGATGTAGAGGGAAACAGGCTC
>ENA-OPLR01000321-OPLR01000321.1-human-gut-metagenome-genome-assembly--contig:-NODE-321-length-7929-cov-1.547244_pt1 | contig 7929 bp, 8 predicted proteins | sample MGYA00241448_ERZ501728 | MGnify/ENA primary metagenome ERZ501728 (study PRJEB25962, sample SAMEA2042649) | human gut metagenome | biome: human gut; feature: human-associated habitat; material: faeces...
ATGAAGCGGACACCTTTCTGTGGGAAAATCATTTCCGTGTACATTCCCACTTGCAGGTAGTTTCGCCCTAACCTCGACATATCCTTTACGATAACTGTCCCGACTTTTCCGGCTTCAATGTCCGCAAGCATGGCTTGAAAACCGGGTCTTTGAAAGTTCGCACCAGAATAACCGTCGTCCGTGTACCAGCGCAGATTGGAAAAGCCGTTCTGCTTTGCATAGGTTTCAAGGATACGCTTCTGATTGGAAATGGAATTGCTTTCGCCTTGCAGCTCGTCCTCATGGGATAGTCTTGGGTAAAGGGCGGTAATTGGTTGTTGGTTGGTCTGTCTTAACATAAAATCCTCCGTTTCCGACAGCCAGCCCCACTATTCCGTACCTTGATTGTACCACATGGGGCGGCTGTCTGTATAGCGGCAAAAGCGTCAAATCTGCTTCTTTATGGTCGGTCAAATCGCCGTTTTTTGTGTAGCAGCTTCCGCTTCCAGCACTTTCATCATCTTGTCGGCTGCGGTGTCGGTTGCGCCCTGCTTGAAGAAGCCGGAAACGGTAAGGACGGAGTTGCCCATGCGGATTTCCGTCACACAGTCCGGGCGGCGGTCTGTTTTGGTGGTGCTTGTCTGTTTCGTTTCTGTCATAGGCTCTCCTTTCGCTGCTTCATCAGTTGCTTTAAGCGTTCCAGCTTTTCCTGTGCGGTTTCCTTTCGGAAGTTGCTGCCCGTGAAGCGGACGGGGGCGCACATGGAAGTCAGCCTGTCATAGATACGGGCGTGGGGCGTGTCCTGCGGGTGCTGCAATTCCTCCAGCGTGAGGTTGGTCGTGGCGATCAGCGGCTTGCCGCTTCGGTAACGGCTGTCAATCACGCTGTAAACCTGTTCCAGCCCGTATTCTGTCCCTCGCTCCATACCGAAATCATCAAGTATCAGCAGGGGGTAGCTGCAAAGGCGGGAAATATATTCGTTCCTGCCCTCAAAGCTGGCGGCAAGGTCACCCAGTATCGTTGCAAAGTTTGTCATGCAGACGGCAACCTCTTTTTCCATAAGGGCGTTGGCGATACAGGCGGCAAGGTAGCTTTTTCCTGTCCCCACGCCGCCCCAAAACAGGTAGCCGATATTTTCAGCCTGCATGGTTTCCCAGCTCTCCACATAAAAGCGGGCGGTTTCGGTCTGCGGGTTTCTGCCGTTGTCATGCTCAAATGTCCAGTTCCGCATAGCAGGGTCGGTAAAGCCCCGGCGTTTCAAGTCCTCCACTTTTTCAAGGTGCTTCTGTCGGCTTTCGGCGGCTTGCTGCTTTTCACGGGCTGCCCGCTGGCAGTCGCACTCTGCCGGGTGTCGGTCATGCCCTAACCATTGGGCGGTTTCTTTTGGAAAGTAGGCTTCTTTTGGCGTATGGCACTTGCCGCAGTATAAAAGCCCGTCCTCGCCTGTGTAGTCCTCCGCTTCGGCGGGAGTGGTCATCATATTCAAAACGGTATCGGTAAAAAGTTCAGTCATAAACTCTCGCCCTCCTTAAAGGTGTAATCGGGTATGCCTTTTTTCGGCGGTTTCTTGGCTTCGTCCTCCTGCGCCCACTTGTATATCGTGGCTGCATGACTGCGGTATTTCGTTCCTTTGGACGCTATATGAGTAGATAAGCGGTCAATATAATACTCCCATTTGTCGGGCAGTTCCGCTTTCAGCTCGTCCAGTTCCGTATCGGAAAGAAAAACATTGTTGTATCTGCCATAGCTGCGGGCGGGGGCTTGTCCCGTTTCTAACTCTCTCTCTTTTTCTATCTCTATATCTATCTCTTTCTTTATCTCTATCTCTGGTGGACAAATGTCCGCTTTTGCTTCGGACACTTGTCCACTAAGCCGTTTTTGCTCTGAAATCTTCATTCTTGCCCTGCGCTTACGCTCCCCCTCGGTAGAGGACTGACCGATGAAAAGCTCGATATTGCTCATATACAAAGCCCCGTTGTCCAGCGGTTCAACAAGCCCCAGTTTCATAAAGATTTGCAAAGCCCTCTCGACTGTGCCGACCTGCTGGCGGGTAATGGTGGCTATCATTTGGGCGGTGTAGGGGATATTCTCGTCAAGCTGCAAAGTGCCGCCGTATTTCAGCGATTTTAAGTACAGCTTCAAGAGGATATTGGAATACAGCATACCGTCCTGCATACTTTCCAGCAGCACGATAGCGTCATCGTCAAAATAGCTTTCTTTCAGTTTGAGGTAATAATATTTGCGGTTATCTGACATAATCTTGGTTCTCCTTATCTGTGGGGCGGGCTTTCCATCTCTTTGAATAATACCGGGGGCAGAGTACCACGATAGCCCTAAAACTCTGCTTGCAGTCATGGGTACAGCCCCGGCAAAGGGCATTGAAAGTAATGCGGTTTCGCTCATTGAGGAAGAACGCCCATTCCAGCCGCCATTTCTTGCTTCGGCTCATAGGCAGTCATGCTCCGGCACATCACGACCGGGCTTCTTGCCCTCCTGGGGTTTATGCTCGGCACATTCCCGTTTGGCGTCCTCCAACCGCTCACGGATGGAAGGCTTCTCCGGCGTTGTCCGTTCTGCGTGCTCCTGGGCTTTTTCCAATTCTTCGCCGCGTCTGCCGTTGTTGATAACGCCGTCGATCATGCCGTAGTCATCCTCCAATGTCATTTCCGCTGTGCGGAGGGGATTATCCTTTTCCGGCTGTTCTGCTGCCACGGCAAAGGCCCGTGTACCGTTTCCCATGATAAGATACTTTCCATCATCGGAAATATGGTGGACACCGTAACCGGCTGCCTCCATCTGCTCCCGGCTCATAGCCGTCACCTGAAATCTGCCCCTCGGTGTCTGCACACGTTCGCCAGTTTCAAAACGGTCTGGCAGATAAGCGAGGTCTTGTTTCTCTGCCGGGACAGGGAGAACAACGATATTGCCATTGATCTGCATAAATTGTTCCGGCGTTTTGAACTGTTCCGTGTATTTCTGAATCAGTTCCGGGGACAGGGAGGCAAAATCTTCCTCACCAAGTCCAACCACCAGGAAAGTCCCTGCTACGATATCATAAATTTCTCCATTTTCATCCCGCAGCCCACGGTTCAGGTCAAGCCCGATGAGCTTTCCTTCATCATTGCAAACCAGCGCCACTGGGTCAGAATAAGGATAGGTTGCCCCAATATCACCGCCAACCTCTGCCTGCAGGGAATGAAGATCGGGGTCGATCTCCTTCACATAGGGTTCCTTCATAGGTTCCACTACAAGCACAGTCATCTTTTCCGAGGCAGCCCTTTCCGCAGCGGACAGCATTTCATCCGCATGAGACTTCTCCGGGTCCTCCAAAGCGGCCTTGACCTCTGCCGGGTCAAAATCAAGAAATTCCTCATAGCCCGTGGCGTCCTTGAACTTTTCAATCTCCGAAGGAAGATAGTCCTCCTGTGTTTGCCCCAGCGCCGCCAGCTTTTCATCCAGAGCGGAAATGCGCCCTGCCATCAGGTTTTCGTAGAGTTCCTCCTTGGCAGCCTGTGCCTCCGGGTGTTCCGCCGCATACTGCGGATCACGCTGCCGGAAAAACTCGTCCATGTCAAAGGCGATATCCATAGCCCACTCGGATTTTTCTTCTTCGGGAAGATCGTCCTGAAAGGTCATCACCCGGTACTCGTCGGGGATGCTGCCACGCTCGCCGTCGTAATACTCATGGAAACTGTCACCCGTATCACGCACATAGCCCTGATCCGTGAAGGTGCCGCTTTCCTCCAACGCAACGTCCCGGCCGTAGGCCTCATAGTCGATGTAATTCTGCAAATGCTCTGGCACCTGCATAACGTCCAGTTCTTCGATGTAATAGCGGCCCAGATCGTCATAGTCATGGATATCGGGATAGACCTCATAGCAATCCAGATTCTCGGTGAGGTTGATGATCTCCTGCAGGCTGCCGCAATGGTCGCCCATTTCCATACCGGCCTGAAACTGTGCGTATTCGCTTTCGCTCATTTCATCCAGCTTCGATGCCAGATAATTCAGCTCGTCCAGATTCTCATATTCACCCAGCTTACTGTAAAGACCGTCCACATAGCAGTCATAGTCCGTGATGAACCATTCTTCATAGGGCTGGCCGAAGTCATCCTTCTGGCCGATTCCGATCCGCTTAAACACTTCCTTCAATTCTTCGGCGGTGGTGGGAAACTTCACCCACTCGCCCACAAGCTCGCCCTCATTGTACTTCCCAAGATTGGTGATAAAGGCGGCAAAGGGATAATCCTTGTTGTGATCGTAATATGGCATATCAGCACCTCCTTACAGTTCCGGCGCAGACTTTTCCTTGTGGGGCTGCGCCTTGTTTTTCTCCGCACATTCTTTCTTGCCCTGTTCCAGCCGTTCCCGGATGGAGGGCTTTTTCTCCGGCTCCGCAGGGCGTTCATGCACCCACTCGTCGCCGGAAAGAGAAATATATCCGTGTTCCGTAAAATGGCCCTGTTCCTCCTGCATGGCGTACTTGCCAAAAGGAACAGGGTCGATTGCTTTCAGAAGTTCCGGGGGCAGCAGCATATCCATGTGCTGTGCCAGATACCGCCAGCCCAGATCGTTCAAATCGTGGATGTTGGGCTCAAATACGAAATAGTCGATGTTGGCCGCAAACTCCTTGAACTGCTCCGGCGCTGTCAGCTTGAAGGGCGATGCCTGCACCGCCATCAGTAGCTCCCGGTCCTCCGGGGAGAGGGCAGCCACCGCCGCCCTCACTTCGGGTAAATGTTCCAAAGTCTTATTTTCTGTCATTGACACCTTCCTTTCTTTTCGGAAATTCCAGTTTGAAGTTGATGTATTTGCCACCCGTGTCATCCAGGATCACCGCAGCGTCATAAGCAGCCTGTTTCTTTTCAGACCACATTTCCTTGACATTGGTACGTCCCTTTTTCAGAAGGTCCGTTGCCATCTTCTTTGTCAGCTCCTTCTTACGGCTCCTCCAGAAGCGGTCATTTTTCCAGAGAACGAAACCGCAGGACCGATCCGAACACGCAAAGTTCTTCTTGCCCTCATAAACCGGCTGGCCGCAGCGGGGGCAGGTACCGATCACTTCCTTCTCCGGGGCAAACAGCTTTTTGCCATCCTCGGAAATACAGGAATAGGTGGACACGATCTCTTGAACCATCGTGCGGATACCGTCCATGAAGGTATCCGGGTCAGCGCCGCCCTTTGCGATCTCCGTCAATTTCTGTTCCCATTCCGCCGTCAGCATAGGAGAGGTCAGCGGCTCCGGCAGGACCGTGACAAGGTTGATACCGGCTTTTGTGGGGATCAGGCTCTTGCCCTTGCGCTCCACAAATCCGGCTGCCACCAGCTTTTCGATGATAGCCGCCCTGGTCGCAGGCGTGCCAAGACCTTTTCGCTCTGCCTCGTCGGGGATATCGTCCTTGCCTGCGTTCTCCATAGCGGACAGAAGGGTATCTTCGGTGTAGGGCTTCGGCGGCTGGGTGAAATGCTCGGTAACGGAAACCTCCGCACCGTCAAAAGTCTGCCCTTCGGTGAAGTCCGGGAGCGTGCCGCCGTCCCCATCAACAGGCTTTTCTTTCAGGGAGGTACGGAAAATGTGGTCGATCTCCCGCCAGCCCTCGGAGAGGATGCGCTTGCCCTTTGCGGTGAAGGAATGGCCGCCGCAGTCGAAAGTTACCGTGACCGCCTCATACACATACGGCTCCGCCGATGCACACAGCAGCTTGCAGCAGACCAAGAGAAACAAATTGCGCTCGCCCAGGGGCAGAGCCTTGATATCCGCTTTTTCAATCTCCATTGTGGGGATAATGGCGTGGTGGTCGGATACATCCTTGTCGGAGATCATGGACTCTACCAGCGGGAAGAAGTTACTGCAGCTATCAAAGGGCGGCACGTTCGCCACCAGATGGATGACGCAGGAGGCTGTTTCCGCCATATCTGAGGTCAGATACCGGCTGTCCGTGCGGGGATAGGTCAGCAGCTTCTTTTCGTAGAGGCTCTGTGCGTAATCTAAGGTCTGCTTTGCCGTGTATCCGAACAGGCGGTTTGCCTCCCTCTGCAAGGTGGTGAGATCATAGAGCTTCGGCGGCTGTTCCTTCTTCTGCTCCTTCGTGACAGAGGTACAGGTGACGGCCGCACCCTTGCACATGACCGCTGCCTGTTCCGCCTCCGTTGGATCGGTGAACTTTTCCGACACCGCCTCGGTTCCATCCAGCGTCAAGCGCAGCAGATGATACTTTTCCTTGTGAAACAGCGTGATCTTCGCGTCACGCTCCGCCAGCATTGCCAGCGTGGGCGTCTGAACACGGCCCACATTCAAGGTGCGGTGATAGAGAACGGAGAAAAGGCGCGTGGCATTGATCCCCACCAGCCAATCCGCTTTCTGGCGGCAGAGGGCAGATTGATACAGGGCTTCATAATCGGTGTCGGGGCGCAGATCAGAAAAGCCCTCCCGGATGGCGCTGTCCTCCATCGAGGAAATCCAGAGGCGAAGGATTGGCTTGCGGCAGCCAGCCATTTCATACACCAGACGGAAGATCAGCTCCCCTTCACGCCCCGCGTCGGTCGCGACGATGATGCGCTCGGCCATGCCGAACAATTCCCGGAGAATACCGAGCTGCTTCACGACACCCGGGTCGGCCTTATACTCTTTACCCTCCCGAACCTGCCGGGGCAGGAGGATGAACGATGATGGCAGGATAGGCAGGTTTTCCCGGCGGAAACCCGCGATGCCGTACTGTTGGGGCATTGCCAGCCCGACCAGGTGGCCGAAGGCCCAGGTTACGGCGTAGCCGTTTCCCTCGATAAAACCGTCTTTACGGTTCGTGGCTCCCACGATGGCGGCGATCTCACGCGCCACCGAGGGCTTTTCTGCGATAATTACTTGCATGATGATTCGGATTTTTCAGTGGTTGTTTTCTTGTAGTTCTTCTTCTTTCTCTTTTTCCGGACGGGCGATCAGCCGGCGGTCGTAATAGACATGGTTGCCGTTCCCGTCGTAATACTGCCGTCCGTCGTCCGCCTCCTCCGGGGGGCTGCGTTTACCCGGCCGGAGGTACAAGGCGGCCAGCGCCGCGATCAGGAGCGGCATGGCTCCGGCCTGCATGTAGAACCATTTCATACGTTATACCTTGACACCTTTGGAGTTGCTCTTTTTGCTGCTGCGGTAATTTTTCTTCTGCGTCGGGGTGGCTTCCTGCTGTCCCTGCTTGAGCGGCTCTTTCACACCTTTGACCGCTTCGACGGTCTTGCCCTCGGAATTGACGGCGACCTGGGTACGGCTTTCAACGGCGGGGTTGACCTCCTGCCGTTTCGCACGGTCGGGATTCCAGCGGAAGAAGTCCATCTTGTTACGCTCGAAGTTGGGCTTGACCCAGGCGTTGAACGGCTCACCCTGCCCGTCCTTGACCATGCCCTTGATGTAGAAAGCCTTGACATCCGCCCGCTTGGAGGGATCATTCACCGCTTCCGTCCACTGGTCATAAGCCTCTTTGGGCACGGAGGCTTTGAGGATTGTCCGGTGAATCGTGAGCGTGGGCTGTCGTTCGGAGGCCGTAGTTTCCTGCCGTCCGTTTTTCTCGGCGGCCTTCTGACGGTAAATCTCCTTGTTCTCCTGGGCGTAGCGGTTGCGATCCAAACCGTCGTAGGTAAAGGAATAGTTACGTTCGGCCGCGTCGATTTGGATATAGGCATCCCGCTTATAACCCGCGCGGGTGGTATATCCTTCGAGCAACACCTTGCCGCCGCCGTAGAAATCCATCTGCTTGCCTTCCGAGAGGTCGGCCTCCTTGATGCGGGCACGTTTTTCGAGTAACGAAACGGGCATGGGTTCCAGCGTGTTCGTCCATTTGTCTATCGACACGTAGCAGGGCGTGAGCTTGCCCGGCTCCAGCTCCAGGTCGATCACTTTCCCGGCGTGGCGGGTGTTCATCAGGTTCGTTTTCGCCTCCTCGTCGAGCAGCACCCCGTGGA
>ENA-OPLR01000338-OPLR01000338.1-human-gut-metagenome-genome-assembly--contig:-NODE-338-length-7509-cov-2.758251_pt1 | contig 7509 bp, 5 predicted proteins | sample MGYA00241448_ERZ501728 | MGnify/ENA primary metagenome ERZ501728 (study PRJEB25962, sample SAMEA2042649) | human gut metagenome | biome: human gut; feature: human-associated habitat; material: faeces...
GCAGAGCTCAAAAAGATGCTTGAGTCAATGAAAGGTGTTGTGATTGTTCCTAATCATCAGAAAAGCATGTCAGGGATAGAAGAAGCAATGGATGATATTCGTCATGGTAGAGTGACGGAGTATGAAAGTGTTGATGATATGTTTGAAAAGTTGGGAATATGAAATACAGAATCATAGCTACCAGTCGCTTTGAAAAGGATGTAAAGCGTTGTAAAAAACGTAATCTTCCAATGGAAAAGCTAAAGAAAGTAATTCGATTACTTGAAGAGACTGGAAAATTACCTCCTGAATATAAGCCGCATAAACTATCTGGGCAATATGCGGGAAGTTGGGAATGTCATATTATGCCAGATTGGCTGTTGATATGGAAACAATATAATGATGAGCTAGTTTTAGTGATGACTAATACTGGTTCTCATAGTGATGTTTTCTAAAAACAATTGAAAATGGCATGGAAAGTGCCGCAATTTATTCAAGCGAAGTTCATGAGGTCGATTCGGGAATCCCAATGACCCTTTTCAAAGGGTTTTTCGAATCCCGATGTATCGATAAGACCAAGGAATTGGAGGAACGTAATAAGGCTTTGGATAAGCGTGAGTCTGATGTAGATAAGAAAGCGGAGACAATCGCCCAAAATGTAAGTGAACAGGTTCGCCAGCAGATGTCTGCAGCTAAAACCCGTTTCGAGAAAACTGCGCTGAATCGTTTGGCTGATATGTTTGACATGTTCATGCAGGCGTTCATCGCCCTTGGTGACAAGGATTCTTCCAAAGGTCAGGAACTGTTGCTGAAGTATCAGCTTGCGGCAAAGGAAGCGCATGAGTCTTTGACGGATGAGATCAAGGATAAACTGGCCAAGGTTGAAGCTAAAAACAAGTCGAAGTCCGAGCAGATAGCCTCTCTTGTCAGAATGATATTTACTCAAAAGCGTGAGCGGGTAGTCTTTAGTAAGGAAGAACGTGATACTATCTATGATAAGGTAATGGCATCAGTTGAGTTCACTGATGAGGAAAAGAAACGTTACCAAGAGTGCCGTGAATTCTGTGAGGAATATCGCAAGCGCAAGGCTATAAAGAAACTTTTGAATAGCCAGAAGGGGCATGGGCGAAATCCTATACCTGAGGATATGCCTCGCTTGGAGGAAAAGGTACTTTGGCCTGAAGGCTACATAGGACATGAGGATGAATATGTAATTGTTTACCAAGGCAAGGTGCAGGAGTTTATCGTGCCAGCCAAAGTACGCTACTTTGTTCAGCCATATCGTCGTCCTGTAGTTCGTCGCAAGGATGATCCAATGCAGAAGCTCTTGCAGTCTCCTTGCTATGAGGACGTATTTTGGAAGAGTTATGCGTCTGCTGAGTTATTGGCGCAGTTAGAGTGTAATAAGTATGTCCTTCATCAGCCGTTTAACCGGCAGATAAAGAAGATGAAACAGGATGGCTTGATACTCGCTCCTTCAACAGTCGATGACTGGCATCAGGGTGTATGTGACAAGATAGAACCTCTCTACAATCTGCAGAAGGATCGAGTAATGTCCAGTTTGCTGCTTGGCGCTGATGGCTCTCCATTCCCGATATTGGACTGCGAGAAGCATAAGACAGTAGATCATTACTTGATTCAGTATCGTTCTGTGGCAACTGGCATCCCAATCTTCATGGTTAATACGAAAAACAAGCATGGTAGGGGTACTGCTGACATCATGGACAACCTCAAAGATTGGAAAGGTGTGGCGCTGATGTGTGATGGTTACTCCGGCTATGATTGGCTGAAGAAGATAAATGGTCGTATATTGTGTCGCTGTGTCGTTCATGCCCGAAGACCAATGGAACGAGCCTTGAAGGAAAATCCTAATCTTGCAAAGATAGGTATTCTCTTCTACCAGAACATTAACCTGATTGAGGAAATGATAAAGGAGAAGAAACTTGAGGGCGAGGAGAAGGCACTGTTCAGGAAGGACCATGCCGAGCCGCTATGGGAGGACTTCAAGCTATGGGCTGCAAGTGCCATCTTGGATGTGCCAAAAGACAGCAATATATACCAGGCATTGAACTATATGCTGCGCAACTATACAGAGCTGACCAATTATATAGACATCCCAGACATGCCTTTGGACAATAATGATACCGAACGCCTGATCCGTGACATGGTGATGGGAAAGAAGGCTTATTTGTTCTGCCGTGACTTGGATGCCTGTAAGCGTGCAGCAATGATGTACTCCTTGTTTGGTGCATGTAAGGTACTAGATAAAAATCCTGAGCGTTGGCTTTGTTATGTGTTGAAGCACATAGATTCTACGCCTGAGGATAAGTATTATACTCTTCTTCCTGAGTTCTGGGAAGATGAGGAACAATAAAAATGAATTTAATATTTAGTCAAATTAAGGTATAACCTCCATTAGCTTGTGCTGATGGAGGGCTAAATTGCGTATTCTTGTCTCAAAATTAGAAAAATGATGCCGCCGTGCAAAGGTACAATATTTTTTTGAGATATGCAATACGGAGTTGAGCGGATACTTACCGTCCTTCACGGTTAGTATTAAACAAATCGTTCAAAAGGTTTTCCATAGAGAAAATCAGTGACTTACGGTATAAACTCCAACTACCAGAGACAGGTTTCATTGATAACGCCAAGGCGGCAAAAGGTCTGACGCAGGCAAAACAAGAAACAGAAATAGATAAGTATCAAGAGTTTTACTATCAATCAGATTTGGCAAGGAATCTATTCTTTGGACATATGTTCTCTTCTGTTCTCTTGACAATTATAATAGGCTGGTCTTGGAGTTTGTACCTTTCAACACTTATCATCGCAGCATTACTTTGTTGGCAATGGTGGAAAATGAATTTGGTTTATGTGAAAAAGATATTTATAGAATATTTGAAGTAGAATAGGTATGATACAATCCTACACAAAATACAAACAATTCAAGTCCTTGGTGGATGCCAAGGAGAATGGGAAAGCAGTGCGAAACGGCTTGGACTTTCTGCGCTTTGTGGCAGAGGAATACAGCCGCTTGGAAGTGTATAACGACCAAGAGTGTGATGGGGATGATTTCTTCACTTATCAAGTGGAGAAAGAGTTGGCTCTGATGCTGAGAGACGAGGCTACTCCTATTGAATCTGTTGCTAAGGCACAGAAAGAGATGGCTGAGATTGAGAAGATGGAGGCATACGATGATTATTGCCTGTGCTTCTTTGACCATATCCGTGAGGCTATCAACTTTCGATTGTCGGATGCGGATACATACCTTGCAGACCTTGATAAGCAGATAAAGCATCATACCTACGAATATAAGAGATTGGTGAATGACGAAAACTTTGACCAATTGAGTTCGCTATTCAGATTCGAGGAGTTGGGCAAGTTGCTCATCAAGAAGATAGAGTATCTGCAGACTCACGGTAGAGAGAATGAAGTGGATGCAATCATGGAGGAATATAAGTATGTGCCGGATGTCTGTTCCTTCAAAATCAATGAACTTCTTGAAAAGGGATTGGAGAATGATGCCTTGAAAGAGATAGACAAAACGATTGCTGTGTATGGAGATGATGGATACAATACCACTGAACCTTGGCATCTGCAAAAGATAGAAATCTTGGAAAGACGTAATGACAAAGCTAACGTTATTGAAGAATATCGCAGATTGTTCCGTCAGTTCTTGGTGGACAAGCGACCTTACTTCGAGAAGCTGAAAGAGTTGGTAGCCAAGGAGGATTGGGATGAGTTTGTTGTGAAACTCTTCGGGGATATTCCACATATCACGGATGATGATTGCATCGAAGTGTGCAACATGATTGTGGAAGAAAAGAAGTATCAGTGTCTCTTGAAGATACTAATGGACAACAGAATGTCGTTCAGCCGAGTGGAACTCTTCAAAAAGTATGCGCATTATATGAGCGAGGAAGACCAAGCTGCTTATACCGAGCATGTTATTGATGATTTGCGTAAGCACTTGAGTTATGCAAAATCGAAGAGTTATGGCTATATCGTGGATGACATCAAGGGTATGTACACTTGTTGTGATGTTTCCAAGAAGCTTATCTTGGATTTTGTGGAGGAGGTAGAATACAATTATGGCAATCGTCCTGCTTTGATGCGATTGCTGAGAAACTGATTATTTTGAATTAGAACATATACTATGGTTATACTGAAGAATTTACCATTTAGAGATAAGCTCAACTTGGCGATGATGATTGAATACGACACGAAGAAAGTGATTCAAGAACATGCAAGGTTGATAAATGTAAGTTTGCCATCATCCTATCGTAAAGGAGAAATGGCGGAAGGACTTGCTACATTGTTTCAGCATGATCCTTTCTATACGGTCAACCAATTGCCGATGGATGAGCAGAAATTAATTGCTCAACTCATCAATCTGAAATTTGATGAGTGTGTTGAAGTGCCAAGAAATGGCGAGAAGCATCTGATGATGCAGAAAGTTCATTTGGTGGTGACATACGAGGATGGCAATACTTGGAAGTTATTTATGCCTGATTGCGTAAGGACAATACTAAGAGATACTACGGAAAGTCAGATCGGTGATATTCCCGGTATGATGGAATACCGCAAAGTATTGGAAAGTTTGACGGAATGTAACATCAAGTTACAGGAAGTTATGGACAAAGAGGCAGGCAAAATACCTATGTCGCAAGCCTCGAAAATGATTCTGAACCAACTGGAGAAGCAATATATAGAGAAGCGTGAGGAACTTCGCAAAATTCAAGCGAAATATTCATGGGCTTCGGACAAGGAAAATCCTGTACAGCAGAGCATCGCTGATGCCTTGATGTATATAGGATTTATGAAATTGGTATAACATCATTATTGGTTCTTTGACATTGTTAATGAAGGAAATCAAACTTTTTGATTACCAAGAGGATATGAAGGAACGGATTGAGAAGGCATTGCGCCTTCATCGGTCCGTGATGGCACAAATGCCAACTGGAACAGGTAAGACATACCTGTTAACAGCTGTCATAGACTCTTTCGTGAGCAATAATCCAATGGAGAAAGTCTGGATAGTTGCCCATAGAAGAGAGCTTGTTTCGCAGATAGACGAAACTGTAAGAAAGTTCCATTCCTATTCCGCATCAAACACCTCTTCCCTATTGTCATCCGTCAAGGCGATGTCAATTCAGTGGCTGATGAGACACTATGACGAGATAGAGGAAGAACCGGGAATGATAGTGATTGACGAGGCGCACCATGCCCTTGCCAAGACCTATAAGGAAATGTGGGAGAGATTCCCTAATGCTAAGTTCCTGGGACTGACAGCTACACCTTGTCGATTGAATGGTAAGGGATTCACGGATTTGTTTGACGTGTTGGTGCAGTCGTGGAGTGTTCCAGAGTTTATCAGCAAGGGAAGATTGGCAACATACGATTTCGTGAGCATCAAGTCGGATGGTGTAACGCAACGGCTCATCGACTCCTTGCAGAAGCGAGGGGCAGATGGTGACTACCAGAACAAGGAAATGGATATGTTGCTGAATAAGAAGCCGAGTATCGAAAGGCTCTATCGGAGCTTGGAAGAATATGGTAAAGATAGAAAGGGCATCGTGTATGCTATCAATATTTCTCATGCTAATGCTATTGCCGAGTTCTACAGAGAACACGGCATCGCGGCTGTTGCTATTGATAGTAAAACGCCAAGTTCTTTACGAAAAGAACTTATTGAAAGGTTCAAAGCTTCTTCCTTTTCTTCTTTTTCGGAAAAACAATCATCCGGTCTTCATCATGATTTTTCTAAAATCACCCCGTCCCTCTTTACCATTAAAGAGGGCTCCACCTCTCACCCCGACCCTCTCACCCTCAGGGGAGAGGGAGGAAACCGCCCTACTCGGTGCTCGGAACCGCTACGCTCTAAGGATGGCGGACCATCAAAGGTCTCGCCAGATTGTGCGGGATGGGACCGCCTTACTGATGCTTGCTTGCGGCCTGCTGATGGGCTTACTGCTACTTGCTTGCGACCTGCTGATAGACTTGCTGATGGGGCTGCTGATAGGCTTGGTGCTACTTGCTTGCGACCTGCTGATGAACTTGCTCCTATACAAGTATTGGTGAATGTGGATATATTCTCGGAGGGATTTGACTGCCCGGATGTGGAGTTTGTACAGTTGGCTCGACCTACCTTGTCGCTTGCCAAGTACTTGCAGATGGTGGGACGAGGATTGCGAGTGGCTAAGGGGAAGAAGAACTGCGTGATTATAGATAACGTGGGACTGTATCGGGTGTTCGGATTGCCTTCGCAAGTATGGAACTGGAATGCTATGTTCGAAGGAAAGCTGAGAGTTGGCAAGAAAAAGGAGACTGCCAAGGAAAGAGAGTTTTTCTTGATGAACGAGAAGCAAGACGATATTCAGATTCATCCAGACTCAGAAATGATGATGGTGATGAGCCATGAAGAATTGCTCCAAGCACTACAGTATCGTGAGTTTGTGGATAGCAAAGGGGAGTTTGCCATCATCAAGCTGCCTGATGGAAAGATGACGGTAGTGAACCGACAAGGAGAACAAGTTCTGGAGCCAGGCGATTACTATGACATGAAACTGTTGGATGGCAACATCCTGTTCTACCGACATTGCAGAAAGGAGGTCTGCTATTATGACCTGTTGTCTGGAGCTATTATTGACGATGGTCCCAATGTTTACGATGTTCCAAAGGTGGTTACGCTAGAAGGTTGGGAGTTCATCAAATATGGAGATGTTTATATGTCTCGCACCTATGAACATTTCTCTTGGCCATATTGCCCTTCCAAATATGACCTGTTCAATTTTGGGGATTACCTGATATATCGTTATAATTATTTAGTAGATAGTGGTTGCCAGGAATGGTACTATTATGAAGGAGGCAATGGCTTGATGATGAAGGCTACTATAGATAGTAATCGAGTATGTTTCTTGCGTGGTGATTATGAACATGTGTATTGGAAGTGTGCCACTCTTCGTTGTGGTTGTATCGTGGTTATGGACAGCAAGCAGGACTACTACCTGGTGGATTCATATTTGAAGAAGACCTATATTGGATGCAATAACCCAAAGAATGAAAATGAAGATCTTCATATTGTAATGCCTCGCCTTGGCAAGAAATACTATGATGAGATGATGTTACAGGAGAAGAAAAAGGAAGCAAGCGAGATGATTCTTTTGCATGAAAAGTCTGTAGCAGGACATGTGGAATTATATCAGGCTGGAAAGAAATGGGGCATAAAAGTGGATGGCAGAGTTGTCGTGCCACCCCTTTATCGCAGCATAGCGCAACCTGTTGGTGCCTATTGTGCCTTTGAAGAGATTCCAAGATATTGGGGTATTATGACCTTAAAAGGCAAGGTGATAGTTGATGCCAAATATGAGAAGGTCGAGATTCATGATGGGGGGATCGCCGTGGTAACTGATATCACGGGGAAAACACAGACCATCTATCTGAAATGATCTATTATAGGGGCGTCAGTCTGAGAATATTAACAAAAAAGAGGGGGTGTCATAAGTCTATGGCGCACCCTCTTTTATGTTATTT
>ENA-OPLR01000358-OPLR01000358.1-human-gut-metagenome-genome-assembly--contig:-NODE-358-length-7192-cov-1.160151_pt1 | contig 7192 bp, 4 predicted proteins | sample MGYA00241448_ERZ501728 | MGnify/ENA primary metagenome ERZ501728 (study PRJEB25962, sample SAMEA2042649) | human gut metagenome | biome: human gut; feature: human-associated habitat; material: faeces...
CCTGGGTTGCATTACTTACAGGACGGCTATCCAATTCCTCGCCCGATACTGCGGTCACCGCACCGGTAAGGTTTACCTTTTTCTGGGTACCAAAACCTACGACCACCACTTCATTCAGTTTGGTATCGTTAGATTTCAAAACCACTTTTGAAGTTCCGGCAGGAACTACCTGAGTAGCATATCCCAAATACGAAATAGTCAACTGAGCATTACGCTTTACCTTAATAACATAGTTACCATCAATATCAGTAACCGTACCATTACGGGTTCCTTTTTCCATAATGGTAGCTCCGATGACTGGCTCACCGGCATCATCAACAACTGTACCCTTTACGGTAATTTCACTCTGTTGAGCTTCCTCTACCTTTGGGTTTGATAAGGTCTCGCTTGCTGCTAAAGTAGGTAATGTACCTCCGCAGGCAAGGACCAAACACGCGATGGCTTTTACATAAGCTTGACTATGTACAAAGCCTGAGATTTTTTGTGTCTGTCTCATATTCTATTCATGCTAGGTTTATTATTGTTTAAATTTCGATTGCAAAGTAACAAAATATTTTGTATATTATGCTACATTATCGTCTAAAAAAGTGAAAATATCGTCCAAACCTGGCGATTTAGACGATGTTTTCGTCTTTTAAGCCGATTTTGTTACACTTAAATGTTGTTTATTCTAAATGATGTCTTTGTTGTCTTTAATGTTTTATTGTTTTGTTGTTTCTATATCTTTTTTATTGTTTCATCGCCTTCTTCAGTTTTCCCACAGCGGCATGAATCATGTCGTGGGTTCCACTTCCGTCGGTCACGTATTTCTGAACCATTCTGCCATAACTGATGGCTTCCTTGAGTTCCTCGCTGGTGTTGTCATCCGGCCAACCGGCACGGCGAAGCAGACCGGAAAGTTCTCGGAGGTCTTCCATCTCTGCAAGATTGCCAGGACGCATCGTGTTGATGGCACGGTTCAGGATGGCAGTAGTACCTTCCAGTTCATCCTGGGTTACCTTCTTCTTGCCCTTTGCCACCAGCTCCTGTGCCTGAGCCATCACCTTCTGCATGCGCTCATAGCCGAATGGTGCCCATGGAGCATACTCCGGAACCTTCTGCGAGAGGGCATTCCACTTTTCCTGGTCAGCCTTACGCTCTGCGGCAAGATTCAGGAGTGAATTCAGTTCGGTGAAATCTATCTTCACCTTCTTGCTCTTCTTGCTCTTGGCATCGGTCAGGTTGATGCGGTAGTAGTGGGTACTGTTAGCGTTGCGGTAATAATCGGGTTGGAATTCCTTGCCATCCAGCTTCAGGGTAAGGAGATTGGCTCCTGCACCTGTGGTCACGCCGTTCGATTCGCCCACGGTGATATTACTCAATCGGGAGTCGATGTTCAGCGTAGCCTGATTCCAGGTCTGTGCGCCTGTGCCCGCCATCACCAATGGTCCGTACATCAGGGTTCCTACCCAGGATGTCTTCAGCGGAGTACCGTCCATACTTGCCACATCGCTTGAAAGCTTGTCGGCACCATATTCGATATGCTTGCTGAATGGCATGTCGATTTCTACGACATCTCCCACCTTCCAGTGCTTCTGCTCCAGTTCTACATAGGTGCTAGGCTGATAGCTCTTTGCCACTTCCTTGCCGTTCACCTTGATGGAGAAACCTTGAGTTGCCCAGTATGGTACACGGAGTTTTAGGATGAAATTGCCCTCGCCTTCCGTAATCTTGATGGCTGAATGCTGTGCCGGCCACAGGCAATCCTGCTTGATGGTCACGCCCTTCTCCTTCCAGTGGAGGGTGGTTGGCATATAGAGTCCCACCCAGAGGGTGTTGTCGTTGGCGAAATATGCCGATTGCTGGTACTTGGTATGGTTTTCAGAACCTGTACCGCCGCAGCAGGTACTCTGAGGAGTCTCGTTGCCGAACGGCTTGGTGGCATTCAGACCTACTGCATACTGATAGCAGGTCTGATACTGGTCCGGATTGAGGGAACCGATAATCTGATTGTACAGCGTGCGCTCGATATAGTCGAGATACTGCGCATTATCAGGGTTATAACAGTTCAAATCCTTGCTCAACTTGACGAGGTTATACGCGCAGCAGGTTTCGTTGATATCCGGATAAGCCTCCGATTCGCCTTCCTGCAGTCCATTGGTTGCCATACTCAGAATCTGGGTATATGGCTGGCGGAACATCTCGCCATTTCCTACACCACCCATCGCATACATGTATCTGCCCTGCACCAGCCTCCAGAAGTTCTCAGCCAGATTGTAATAGTATGGCTTCTGATTGCTCTTGTAGCTGCGCAGCGCTCCGATAATCATCGGAATATGCTGGTTGGCATGGCGGGTGCGGATGTCATCGATGTTCTTGCTCAGGGGATCATAGAACTTAGGCGCATCGAAACAGTTGGCTGCCTCGAGGAGCTTTGCCTTTTCATCCGGATTGGAAACCATTTCAGAAAGACGGGCGAGCGATTCACTCATACCTCCCACCTCACCGGCGATGTACATGTCCCACATCTCGTAGCGGTTACCCGGCTTGGCTCTGCGCTCGTCCTGGGTGCCGTCCTGCTTTACGTAAGTGCGGTAGTGCATGCGGTTCCATACCCAGAGTCCCATATCCTTGGCGATGAGGAGAGCCTTGTCGCAGATTTCCTTATCATCAAAGTAGGTAGTGATGTCTATCAGACCGGCAAGCTGCTTGTGTACGCTATAATAAGGTGCCCAAACCCAATCGGAGTTGTTGTAAGCCCGATACATTTCAATCAGAGCACAATGCTGAGCCGGAATGGCGTTGATATAGCCGTAGCCATAAAGTTCAGGGTGCTTCTTATACTCATCAAAAGCAGCCCAGGTGCCCTTCATCTCTCTGAGTTCTGCCTCAGGAGCGAAATCACGAGCCTCCCAGTTGCGCTTCAGTTCCTTATTATATACGAAGGTCTTCTCCTGACACTCTCGCAACTCATTCACCATTCGGGTGATGTTCTTGCGGAGGATTGCCTTCTGTTCAGGATTAGTTGCCACGGCGTATGCCTGTGCGATTGCCGACATATAGTGACCTGATCCATGACCCTTGAGCTTGGTATCCGGCGAATCCCAGCCATCGCTCTTGGTATAACCCTCGGTACTGAGTCCGTAGGTATCGCGATAGTTGTAGAGCTGCTGGGTAACATCCCAGGAACAGATCTCACGGAGTGCCTCATCGCGGTTGTGGGTGAGTCGGTTGTCACCATCTATGCTCACATCAGCGAGTGAGAAGGTATGAGCCACTTCCTTTTCTGGAGTCTGATAGCCTTCAGCCACCACCTTGATTTGTGCCTTGACAGGATAACCATTGTCGGTAGTCTCATCACCAATCACAAAACCACCTATCTCATATTGGCTCCCGGCAGGATGTTTCTGCGCATCAGCCTCAGCCTGCTCATCAGCAAGCGGAGCGTTAGCCCAGCGCACCTGGCGATACTCTGAATAACCATCAGAATAGGTTACCCATACGAGATTAGGAAGTCGGGGAGCTGTGCCCACCGGACAATCCACTGATATTGCCTCCACCTTAGAGATAGTGCGATAAACCGTGGCTGCTGTTGTCATTCCAGGCAAACAAGCTACTCCTATTAATAATGTGAACTGCTTTAAATCCATATCTTCTAGGTTTATTATTGTTTCGTTTATTTTTCTGGCTGCAAAATAACAGAAAAAATCAACGAAGTCCTAAAATTATCGTACATAAAGATGCAACTATCGTCTAACAGGGGGCTTTTGATACGATATTTTCATCATTTTGGACTTTCTTTGCATTACATAAACAATTCTATTCGTAAATTTGCAGCAGAAATAAAAACTTGTGGTAATCCGGTAATACAGGCATTGCCACCAAGCGAACAACAAAACGGACAAAACAACAATAAACCTAGAAAGTTATGATTAAGAAACTCTTTTTCATCGCCACCTTATTATATATAGGGGCAACAGTATCGGCAGAGAACTATCTGGTGAAATCACCAGATGGTAAAATCGTAGCAGAACTCAACACCAACAAGCCTCTCTCTCTTCAATTTAAATACAATGGCTCCATTCTGTTACAGGAGTCTTCAATAGGTGTAACGCTGAACGATGGAACGGACATGGGTAAGAATCCGAAGGTAGCAAGCCACAAGCTTAGCAACCATAAGGAAACCATCCATGCGCCATTCTATCGTCAGCAAAACTTTGAAACAGCTTATCAGGAACTGAATCTGAAACTGAAGAACGGTTTCGGCATCATCCTGAGAGCTTACGATGAGGGAGTGGCTTACCGCTTCTATACACAGCGGAAAGGAAAGACCATCATTCTGAATGAAACCGCCGCTTACCAGTTCGGCAAGGACAAGAAGGCATGGTTGCCATATACAACGACACCCGAAAAGCCTTTTGCCATGGCATTCCAGAATATCTATCACGAGACTCAGCTCGATACCGCTAAGCAGGATTTAGTCTTCCTGCCAGCTACCATAGATTGCGGCAAGGCAAAGGTTACCATCCTGGAGAGCGACTTGGAAAAGTATCCAGGCATGTGGCTGAAAGCTAACAGCAGCGAACAGGATAAAGAGAAAGGAATTCTGAGAGCCGCCTTCGCTCCCTACCCTAAGGAGATGGCTTACTACCCTTGGCGACACATGAGCCACGTAAAGAGCACCTGCGATTACATCGCAACCAGCACTGGCAAGCGCAATTATCCTTGGCGCATCTTTGCCATCACCGAGCACGATACCAAGATGCCAACCAACAACCTGGTGTACGCTCTGGCAGCTCCCAACAAGATAGGCGATACCTCCTGGATCAAACCGGGAAAGGTGGCTTGGGACTGGTGGAACGACTGGAATCTGAAAGGTGTGGATTTCAAGGCGGGCATCAACTTCGATACTTACAAATATTACATAGATTTTGCTCATAATCACGGTTTGGAATACATCGTCCTTGATGAAGGATGGTACAACTCGAAAGAGGGAAGCATTCTGAAACCTATAGACGATATCCAGTTGCCCAAGCTCATAGAATATGGTAAGAGCAAGGGCGTGGATATCGTGCTCTGGGCAGTCTTCAACGTGATGGACGAGAACTTGGAAACCATCTGCAAGACCTATGCTGATATGGGCATCAAGGGATTCAAGGTGGATTTCATGGACCGCGACGACCAGACAGCCATCGAAATGGTAGAACGTCTGGCTGCCTGCACCGCCAAGCACCATCTCATCCTCGACCTGCACGGCATCTACAAGCCACACGGTCTGAACCGCACCTACCCCAACATCCTCAACTACGAGAGTGTATTCGGTATGGAAGAGTGCCGCTGGACGGAGGCAAAGAACGATATGCCGCTCTACGACGTCACCTTCCCATACATCCGAATGATGGCAGGACAGGTAGATTTCACACCGGGAGCGATGAGAAACGGAACCCGAGACAACTGGAAGGCAATCTACACCAAACCGATTTCGATGGGTACCCGATGCCACCAGGCTGCCTGCTACATCGTACAGGACAGTCCGTTTACAATGCTCGCCGACACTCCAACCAACTATGAGGCGGATGAGCCATACACCCATCGCTTCATTGCCAGTAATCTTCGACAAGACCATTGTGCCACAGGGCGAAATCGGAAAGTACATCGTTACCGCCCGAAAGAAGGGCAACAACTGGTATGTAGGCGGTCAGAGCAACTGGGATGAGCGCACGCTCACCCTGAAGTTTGACTTCCTCACAGATGGCGATTACGAGGCTATCGTATTGAAAGACGGTATCAACGCCAATCATGATGCAGAAGACTACAAGATAGAGAAATCTGTCATCAATCAGAAATCGGAAATGAAAATCCATCTTGCTTCGGGCGGTGGATTCGTCATCAAGGTTATCAAGAAATGAACATTTTAAAAAAGAAGTTGATATGGTTAATAAGAATATAATTGTAACACTATTCGTAACGGCAGCTGCGGCAGTTCCTCAGACAGGTGCTGCCCAGAAAGCTGCTTACAACACTCCGGGAGCAGGCAACCCTATCCTACCTGGTTACTTTGCCGACCCAACTATCAAGAAGTTTGGTGATACCTATTATATATATGCTACTACTGACGGTAGCGGAGCCGGTTTCGGACCGGCACAGCTCTGGTGCAGCAAGGATTTCAAGAACTGGACCCTGATGCCAATGAACTGGCCGGACAGCCACTGGATCTGGGCACCGGATGTGATGAAGAACGAAGCCGACGGCAAGTATTATTATCTCTACTGCCAGCCTTGCAAACTTCATCTGGGTGTGGGCGATACGCCTCGCGGTCCTTGGAAGAACGTGCTGGGCGAGAGCGAAGCCGTACTGGTGGAAGACAGATTCGTGAAGAATGCCATCACCCTGGATGGTCAGACCTTCCGAGATGATGACGGTTCGGTCTATATGTATTGGGGAACCTGGGGCATCTACAAGGGCTTCGGTTGCGGAGCAGGTAAGCTGAATCCTGATATGAAGTCATTCAGCGAAACCAAGCTCATCCCGAATACCGAGGTTACTCACTTCTTCGAGGCTCCTTTCGTCTTCAAGCGCAACGGCATCTACTACTTCCTCTACTCCTGCGAGCATTGCGAGGATGCCAGCTACCGCGTAGATTACGCCACAGCCAAGAGTCCACTCGGTCCTTATACCTACCACGGAACTATCCTCAAGACCAATGCCGATGGAACCGTTCATGGTCCGGGACACAACAGCGTGCTCCAGGAAGGTGACAACTACTACATCGTATATCATCGCCACGACAATCCGCATTCCAACCGTGGATTCCATCGTCAGGTGGCAATCGATAAACTCGAATTCAATGCAGACGGTACCATCAAGGAGGTCATTCCAACCCACGAAGGTCTCGATCTGAAGCCAGAAATGAAGGTGGCAAAGAACCTCGCATTCGGTACCAAGGTTACAGCCTCTTCCTATTACGACAACGACTTCCGTCCGGAATATGCGGTTGATGACAACAACGGCACACTCTGGCGCCCTCGCACCACCGGACCAGCCTGGATTCAGATTGACCTGGGCAAGAAGCAGAGCATCAAGAGCATCTGGACTCAGTTTGAATACGGAACACAGTTCTATCAGTATCTCATCGAGACATCGAATGATGGCAAGCACTGGCAGACCTTCTCCGACAAGCGACAGAACCATCTGGCTGGTTCGCCGATGGTAG
>ENA-OPLR01000367-OPLR01000367.1-human-gut-metagenome-genome-assembly--contig:-NODE-367-length-6967-cov-1.007523_pt1 | contig 6967 bp, 6 predicted proteins | sample MGYA00241448_ERZ501728 | MGnify/ENA primary metagenome ERZ501728 (study PRJEB25962, sample SAMEA2042649) | human gut metagenome | biome: human gut; feature: human-associated habitat; material: faeces...
ATATAGTCATAAAATATATTATAAGCAATACGGTAAAGCCATGTGGAGAAACTGGACAAATTTTTAAATGAAGCCAAGTTGGTGTATGCTTTTATAAAAGTTTCCTGTGCCAAGTCATCGCTGAGTTCTGTATCTCCTAATGTTTGGTGCAGGAAAAAACGCCTGATGGGCGATTGGTACTTTTTGACCAAAGTATCAAACGCCCGGGTGTTTTTAAAGACCACCACTTGTGCTACCAACGCTATGTCGTTGATTTGGCTCATTTTTATTCTTCGCTGTAGGGAGTGTCTATATTGTTCTTTATGTTTTGTGTTTCTTTGGCCTCTTTGTTACGTCCCAGTTCAATATTTTCAATTTTCATTGATTTGGCTCCGTTTTCATCCTGGTTTATTCGGGTAGGAGGGAAAGGATCATCTTTTTTCTTTTTGTGTGGAGTGGTAGTATAAGCTATCAATACTTGTCCCAACCCCATACAGAAAATAAGGAATCCGATAGCTGCCAATCCTTCTTCTTCTGTCAGTACCCAAAGGAATACTCCCAAACCAATGCCTAAGAATATATTCTTGATCCCCTTTGTCATTACAGCATTTCCTTGTTCTTCGGGGTCATTGAACAGTTCGGTCGGAATGGTTCGTCCTGCTGCCAGAGCCTCTGCAGCCAGTTTGTATTTGGCTTGTTTGTTCTTGTACCTGAACCAAAGTACAATAGCTACGATAAAGAAAGGGAGGCCACAACAGATGATGAGTGCGACAATTGCTACCGAAGTAGGAGGACCGCTATTCCAATCACCGAAATCCGAACTAATGTCATGCATGGCAGCATTCTGATCTTCATTTACATCTTGCAGGTCGCTTATAACGACTGTATCCATCCGAGTGCTGTCAAGGGCTGAAGGTACTAATTTGATTGTTTTGGCATGGGTTGCGAAGCAAGTCCCTATGAGTAAGGTCAAAATAAAAAGTAACTGTTTCATGTTTTTATATCTTTATTATTGTTTTCTGCTAGTTAGACGGAACGAATAAGGAAATAGGTTGCAAATAGACAGAAAATTTTCAGATAATCCCAAAATATCATCGTATTTTTGTAACATAAAAAGGAAGGAACATGAAATTACCATCAGAATTTGAAGCAAGAACCCTGGAATGGATGGGGGAAGAAACTTATCGTGCGTTGGAAGCTGCTTTACAGACAGAGCCTCCTGTCAGTATCCGTGTCAATCGTACGAAGTGGAGTGGGGAAGTTGCAGGAGAACCGGTACTTTGGGCATCCGCAGGGGTCTATTTATCGCAACGACCGACTTTTACATTCGATCCGTTGTTTCATGCTGGTTGCTATTATGTGCAAGAAGCATCTTCCATGTTTGTGGAACAGGTATTACGCACTTATATTACCGGGCCTGATGCTCGATTTATGTGCTGCTCCCGGTGGCAAGTCTACTCATGTGCGTTCAGTTCTTCCCGTAGGTAGTTTGTTGGTGGCTAATGAGGTGATGCGTAACCGTTCTCAGGTATTGGCTGAAAATTTGATAAAGTGGGGAAATGTAGAAGTTGTGGTGACGAACAACGATCCGGCCGATTTCACTTCTTTGACAGAGGTGTTTGATGTTGTCTTGGCGGATGTGCCTTGTTCCGGTGAGGGGATGTTCCGTAAAGATCCTGTGGCTGTAGAGGAATGGAGTACGGACAATGTGCAGGTTTGTTGGCAACGTCAGCGTAGGATTTTAGCGGATATATGGCCGGCTTTGAAACCCGGTGGTCTGCTGATTTATAGTACCTGCACTTATAATAGGGAAGAAGATGAGAAAAATGTGGCTTGGATTGCTGATGAATTGGGTGCGGAGATACTGAAAGTGCCAGTGGCGTCGGAATGGGGGATAATCGGAAATTTGGCGGGACAGAATTTTCCTGTTTATCGTTTTTTGCCTCATAGAGTGAAAGGAGAAGGATTTTTCTTGGCTGTATTGAGGAAGAGTGCTGCCATTTCTCATGTTGTTCCTTGTATTCGTTGTCAGGATGACAAAGAGAAAATAACAAAAAAGAAGAGAAAAGGAGAAAAGGGGAGCTTGTCTCAGGTTGTTCCTTTTCCCAAAGAAGTAAAAAGTTGGTTAAAGCAGGCGGAGGATTTCCGATTTGAGGTAAGAGGCACGAAGGTGATAGCCTTCCCCAATGTCCATCTTTCAGAATATGATCTGTTCCGTCAGAAATTAAAAGTTGTTCATGCGGGTGTTACTATAGGTGAGTTGAAAGGAAAAGACGTTATACCGGATCATTCGTTGGCAATGAGCACATTGCTGAATCATGATGGTTTCTCTCGTTTTGAATTGACCTATGAACAGGCTATTGCTTATTTGCGTAAAGAAGCGATCACATTGGATGCTTCTGTTCCGCGTGGTTATATACTTTTGACTTATAAAAACATTCCATTAGGATTTGCCAAGAACATTGGCAATCGGGCTAATAACCTCTATCCGCAGGAATGGCGTATCCGAAGCGGTTATTTACCCGAAGAACTTTCTTTTGTATGCTAAAAGGAGCCATAAATTTGTTCGGGAAGATTGTGCATATTGCTTTTCATAGACTGACGCAATGCTTCTCCGGGTACAGACTTGCTTGAATTCTATAATATACAAATTTTGTTGGCCTTGTACAAAGGAAAGTGTGGTTGTCAGAACGACTTCCTGTAGGTACACCCGTTTTTCCATTCTGAGCAGCCATACGCGGTTTTTCCTTTTATAATCGTTCCTTTGCCACATAGCGGGCAGGATTTTCCCACCAATTCGTTATCGGATGGGATAGTGGGAGCGGGCGTGGCTGAAGAAGCGTTTTTTCGTGAGGTCCCTGCCTTTTTTTTCGGCTGTTTGACCGTAGCGGTTGTTGCAGTTTTCGTTGCTGTTTCCTCTATTGTGGTGACGCGGCGGTTTGTATTATCACTTAAAACGCTGTGTACTATTTCACTTACCATTTGCTTTAATTCATTTAGAAAAGTCGTTGCATCATAGCTTTTCTTTTCTATTTCACGTAGTTTCTTTTCCCATATTCCCGTTAATTCGGCGGATTTCAACAGTTCTTCGCGAATTAGTCCCACCAGTTCTATTCCGGTAGGGGTTGCGATCAGATTTTTACGTTCTTTACGGATATAATGGCGTTTAAATAGGGTTTCAATAATGGCTGCACGTGTAGACGGACGTCCTATTCCATTTTCTTTTAATGCATCGCGTAGCTCGTCATTATCTACCAGCTTACCGGCAGTTTCCATAGCGCGTAGTAAAGTTGCTTCTGTATATGGCCGTGGGGGCTGTGTCCACTTCTCGTCTAGTTTGGGCAGATGTGGCCCGCTTTCTCCTTTCACAAAAGCGGGTAAGGAGTGTTCTTCGTCACTTTCACGGGCTTCTGCGTCAGGATCGGTCATACCTTCAGGCAGATTGGTTTGTGGTTTGGCAAAGATAACGCGCCATCCGGGATCTAGAATCTGTTTTCCTGTGGCTTTGAACTCTATACTGTCAGCTTCGCCTATTACGGTAGTAGTGGCAAACTTGCAGTCGGGATAGAATACGGCAATAAAGCGGCGTGCTACCAAATCAAATACCCGTTTCTCCATTTCTGTCAGATTTACAGGAGGTTGTCCCGTAGGAATAATGGCATGGTGATCCGTTACTTTTGAATTGTCAAATACTTTTTTGGACTTGATGAGCTTTTGTCCTGCCAACGGAGCGGTAAATACTGTATATGGAGTTAGTCCCGCCAAGATATTGGAACATTTGGGATAGATGTCATCGCTTAAGAAAGTAGTATCTACACGAGGATAAGTAGTCACTTTCTTTTCATACAATGACTGGATAAGTTTTAGAGTTTCGTCAGCTGAATAAGCAAATTTTTTGTTACATTCCACCTGTAGGGAAGTCAGGTCAAAAAGACGGGGAGGTGCTTCTGTGCCTTGTTTTTTTGCTACTTCTGTCACAGTAAAAGGAACATTTTTGACACGCTCCATGAGTGCCTGTCCGGTAGCAAGATCAATGATGGGAGGAATTCCCCTGTTCCCTTCAGCCTTTTTGGCTTTCTTGGGGTTCTCTTTAGCATCGCTTTCTTCCTGAGCCAGTTCCTCATCGCTTTTGCGGATGATGGCAGAGAATGTGGTTTCCCGGTATAAAGTAGCCAGTACCCAATATTGTTGAGGAGTGAAGTTCTCTATTTCTTGCTGACGCTTTACTATCAGTGCCAAAGTCGGGGTCTGCACCCGTCCTATCGATAGAATTTGTCTGTTTTGTCCGTACTTTAAGGTATAGAGCCGGGTGGCGTTCATACCCAATACCCAATCGCCGATAGCACGGCTTAATCCGGCTTCGTATAAAGGTTGGAATTCTTTTTGATCTTTTAGTTTGCTGAATCCTTCGCGTATGGCTTCTTCAGTCAAGGATGAAATCCATAGACGTTTCACCGGGCAGTGTGCTCCTGCTTTCTGCATGACCCATCGTTGAATAAGTTCTCCTTCCTGGCCGGCATCACCGCAATTTATAATTTCATCGGCATTTTGCATCAGTCCTTCTATAATGCGAAATTGTTTTTCAATGCCCGGATCGCTGATCAGCTTAATGCCGAAACGAGGTGGAATCATAGGAAGGCTGGACAGACTCCATGCTTTCCATGAGGGAGTGTATTCATGAGGCTCCTTCAAAGTACAGAGGTGTCCGAATGTCCAGGTAACCTGATATCCGTTTCCTTCTATATATCCGTCTTTTTTGGTTTTTGCTCCCAGTACATCCGCTATGTCACGGGCTACGGAAGGTTTTTCGGCAATACAAACTATCATATTTTTTTTCGTTTCTGTTCAAATAGGATTGCAAAGGTAATAAAAACCTCGGAAGAGATTTTGTTTTGTCTTTATTAGTTCTTCTTTTATAAGAATTTAAAAGTAGATATCGGGGGCTTCAAGGTCATTTCAGTGCAAGTGGGCTATTAGGTATGGCTTTTCTGTTATTTGCTGTTTGACGAATGTCTTTTGAACTTTTCTCTATGATTTCAGTTTCTTTTCAGAATCCTATAAGAATTTTGCATCAAAAAGATACTATAAAACAATGTGATTATGAAAAAGAATTGGATGTTATTTTTATTTTTCGCAGCTTTTGCTGCACTAACTTTTAGTGGTTGTAGTGATGATGACAATAGCGATGTTCCTGAAAACACACATTTGGTTTCAAAAGAAGTACAGGCTGCATTTAATGCAAAATATCCGCAAGCCAAAGACGTGGAATGGGAGCTGAAAGGTGATTATGCTGTAGCAGATTTTTATTGGGATGGTGGAGAGCATTCTGCATGGTTCAATCCGTTATCGGCTGCCTGGTATATGACAGAAACAGATGTTCGTTATGAAAATCTTCCCGAACCTGTACTTGCTGCCCATAAAGCAGGCAAATATGCTGACTGGCGGGTGGATGATGTGGATAAGTTGACTCGTGAGGGAATGGAAACTCTTTATGTCATTGAGGTGGAGAAAGGAGAATCCGAGCTGGATTTGTTTTATTCGTCTACAGGCATATTGGTAAAAACTGTTGTAGATACCGGACACGAAGAAGATTATGATGATTATTTGCCGCAGCCTGATGCAAATGGCATTATAGCTATTGTCAAGCAGAAATATCCCAATGCGACAATTGTAGAAATAGAACGTGAAAAAGGTTTGCAGGAAGTTACTATTTTAGATGAAAACAGAGAGAAAGAGGTTTATTTCAATGAGCGGAACGAATGGATGGGAACAAGCTGGGATGTACAGGTGGCAAATTTACCGGAAGCGGTAAAAAAATCGGTTATGGAAAAATATTCAGACTATGTGATAGATGATGCTGATTATGTAGTGACACCTGATAATGAATGGTATATACTTGATTTGGAAAACAAACAGATCGATAAAGAGCTTAAAGTAAAGGTAGATAAGGACGGCGTTTGGTTGTAATTTTATTATCCCCTAGGCTATGCTAGGTAAACAGGCGGATGTTTCATAGGGCCGGACAGCTTTGGGGTTTTTAAACATTATGATTTTTGTGGCAGGCAGTTGAAGTGTGAATTTGTATTTCTGTTATACATATTTTTGTGATTTTGATGAGAGGGTAAAAGATAAATATGGAAAAATAGATTTGTATGATATACGATATTCAGTTACATTTGCATTTAGAATAAAAAATAGCATGATGGAAACAGGATTAACTTATACTTCGACTGTTGTCGTTTCAAAAGAAAATGTAGCTGCCACCATGGGTAGCGGCGATTTGAATGTGTTTGCCACTCCCGCTATGGTGGCGTTGATGGAGAATGCTGCCATGAGTGCCGTGGCAGATGAGTTGCCTGAAGGTTCCACTACAGTAGGGGCCATGATGAACACTACTCATATCAAGCCCTCGGCTGTGGGAGACACGGTTTCGGCTACTGCCGTATTAAAAGAGGTAGAAGGCAGAAAACTTACTTTTGAAGTGCGGGCACAAGATAGCAAGGGTATGATTGGGGAAGGTACGCATGTACGTTATATTGTGGACAAGGAGAAGTTTATGAGTAAATTGTCTTAATAATTATTTGAAATTATGCCACAACTGAGAGCTTCCCTTCTTTTGTGATTCTGAATATTATTTGTTCCGATAACGGGAAATCAAGTAGAGGAATGAAGAACGTGCTTTAATAAAAAATATTTAAGGAGAGCAAAATGAATGACAATCTGAAAAAGAGTGTCATGGAGTTCTGCCCTCCTTCTTTTATTCTTGCAGCGCCAAGATATATTCGTATAACTTCTTATAAAACGGATGTTTCGTCAGCGTAGAGGCATCTCCTAATATAATAAGTTTCATGCGTGCACGTGTAATTGCTACATTCATTCGTCGCAAGTCATTTAGAAAACCAATCTGTCCCTCTTCATTTGCACGTACTAAACTGATGAGGATAACGTCTCGTTCCTGTCCCTGAAAACCATCTACCGTATTGATGGT
>ENA-OPLR01000379-OPLR01000379.1-human-gut-metagenome-genome-assembly--contig:-NODE-379-length-6752-cov-3.218157_pt1 | contig 6752 bp, 6 predicted proteins | sample MGYA00241448_ERZ501728 | MGnify/ENA primary metagenome ERZ501728 (study PRJEB25962, sample SAMEA2042649) | human gut metagenome | biome: human gut; feature: human-associated habitat; material: faeces...
GCTGATATTTTAACGATTCTTCCCGTAGAGCCTTATGTGGTATTGAATCAAATTGAAGGGATAGAAGAATGGTATGTATTTATGAATGACAGCCTTGTGAAGTATCGTGATTTAATGGGCTTCATTAAAAAGTTTGATTATTATGATGCCAATCATAGAATGGTATGTTTATCGAAAGAAGAGATTTCAGAGGCTTTAAATACGCTTGCTATACAAAAAATATGAGCAGCTAATCAAATAGCTGCTCATTAACTGTATCTAGTGTTCCTTGAAAGAAATCATTTTTTCCTCCACCACGAACTTGATGTCTTTCTTTGAGTTGTAAGAATATATCTTTAGAGTTGGTCATAAAACGATAATTATCTTTTTGTTTAGAAACAAGTAAAACATAGTTGTTGCTAAAAGATACAAGCTTATTGTAGTAATACAATTGTGTATCTCGATCGAGTTCATCACATAAAATGATTTGATTTTCTTTATGTTCAATGATTAAGTGATCGATCATCTCTTTGTTTAATTGCTTGATTCTTTGTTTCAAAGCATAATTCTCAACTAATATACGTTGTACATTAGATGATAAAGCTTCAATGCTTGAAGACAATTGATTGGAGATTTGAATGGCTTGATCATGTTTTAAGACATAGTCTTCATAGGCAAGTTTTCCACATAGGAAGAATAGGCGTGTGCCTTTTTTGATTTTCATCGATTTAATGATTTTAAACAATCCCACTTCAATCGTACTTTTTACATGGGGTGCGCAACATGCGCATAAATCTACATCTTCAATTTCGACAAGGCGTGGTTTGGCTAAGTCAAGTTTAGCTCGATATTCCATGTTGGAATAATCCTCTAAGTAATAGGTTTTAACAGGTTTATTTGCAAAGATGACAGAATTCACTAAAGCTTCAATTCTTTTAATTTGATCATTATTTAAATCCATCGCATAATCAGCTGTAATTTCATTGTATCCTAAATGAAATCCGACATTATCCACATGAAATTCTTTGTGTATCAATCCAGAAAGAATGTGTTCTCCTGTATGATGTTGCATATTGGTGTAGCGATGAGTCCAGTCAATAATACCTTGTACATCACCATTTAATGCAGAGTGCGTATAATGATGAATTTCATCATTTATGATTTGTACATCCACTATTTCAATACCATTCAACGTTCCTTTGTCACATGTTTGTCCACCTTCTTCAGGAAAGAAAAGGGTTTGATCCAAGATTATGTCATATAATTCATTCTTTTTAACACATGAAACAACATGGGCATGAAATGTTGTTTGGTAGCCTTCTTGTTCGTATAGTTTTAAAGTCATATATATCACCGGAATTAATCATAGCATAAGTGATTAGTAGTTACGCATGAAAAATAAAATGGCTTAAATAAACAAAATCGGAAACTCTATTAAAGAATTTCCGATTTTTTTTATGGGTTGAGAAGGCAATATTAAAAACATCGACAGATTAGCGTTTCTTTCTTCTTAGGTTTGATTTGATCTGTTTAATAATTTCTGTATCTTTCATAATCAGTTGAACTTTACTGATACATTCAACTGGGAAGGCTTTAAATTCTTTTTTCGCAACTCGCATTTCATTTGTAGATATACTTCCGTATATTTTTGCCAGAGCCAATGCCAGATTGTTTAAAATAACGATATTATTGATAGATGTCTTATTTGTAAAATGTATATCATCTTCATTCAGGTAAGTATCTTTTTCTTTGTGGAAATTGTTTTCTATTTCCCATCTTCTTTCTATAGCTTCCGCAATCAATTCTGTATCTTTTGTGTTTGATATAAAATACATGGTAATTGCCTTCTTGCGTGTGTGTGATACCATTTCTACAAATGTCTTCATTCCTGTGAATCCACAATCATCATAATTAGATGGCAGACTAATAAATCTAAAATTTCTTTTTTCGGTATCTAATGTAGTTATTTTTTTCTTTGGAGTCTGTTCATATTTTTTGAACCTTTCTAAAATTTCTTCTCGCAAACCGGACTGGTTATCTTTTACAGGTGCTACATAGATGCCTTTTTTTGATGCAATGATATTACATGTTTCTCTTTGTGTATGTAGAGCGTCAAAAGTAATAACTGTCTTTTTCAGTTCCATCATTCTTAGAATTTCCTGTGCTACTGGAATCTCATTCGTTTTAGTTTCAACCGGCTTGGAATGGATACAAAGGCAGTCTGAGTTACTGTATACATTCAATACATTGATATTTCTTTGAGGATTCTTAGTATCCTCACTTCTTCCACTGCCACGTGCTTCTTTTCCATCAACGGATTGATGACAGTACATAGTACCTTGAGCACATTTTCTAAGTTCCTGAAGGAATTCATGGATACGTCCAATAGTTATTTCTTCAAATTCAACTGGATCAATACACATCAATGTTCTGCGGATAGTATCGTGAGATGGAATCTGTCCATCCTTGATTAATCCGTATTTTTCGTATCGACTTTTGTATACAAGTATATGGTCATAAATTCCTAAACAAGTCGTCTTACCTTCATAAATAATACTTAAAAAGCATAGTAAAAGGATATCGGATAGTTTGTATTGGATCTTTCCTGGTTGTCGATAATCTTGTAGATCATCAAAAAGATGTAAGAAACCAATGGAGTTCATAACTTCAATATGATCATCAAAATCAATATCGATTTCCCTGAATATTTCGTTTAATACTGCAACTAAATTAAAAATTTTATTATTCATAGTGAAGTCCATTCCTTTCAATGATATCAACAACCTCTTCAGGTATAGTTGGATAATAGATGTGATCCGAAGTGACATCTACAACCGCAAGCTTTAAAATCTGTGAAAGTACAGCTATTTCCTGTGCATCAAAATAACTTTCCATTAATCTCGCAATCTTATTAGATATAGTCTTTATGCGTGTAGCAGAAATAGAATCTCTATATTTGCATAAAGATTCCTTGTTTTTGTAAGTAAGGAAGCAAGAAGATAAGAAGATATCTTGACAGCTTCCAAAAATATACTGAACAACACCAAGATATACAGTATCATCCGTAGCTCTAAATGAACTGCGAATCAAATCACGTTTAAAGCTTGAAATAATGAAGTGACTCAATCCAAATTCGACATAGACAGGATGTTTAGAAACGACAGACTTAGGAATAAAACCATCAGGAGTGATCTTTCCAAGATAAGTCTGTATACTTTTAGGTTTTCCACCAGGCACATATTTAGAAGTACATGAATAAAGGCCATAACCTTGTTTTGTTTTTTTGATCGTGTGACCAGGAGAACGGAATTTTTCGACCCAGTCAGGATAAGTAACATATCTTTTCATAATAATAGTGTATACCAATACACTATTAAAGTGTATAAAAAAATAAATAATCTTAAATCGCGAAATTTTGAAGATCATTTCATGCGTAATCACTATTAAGTTGGATTCTACTTGATTTTTAAAGGTGTTTTGCATATGATATAGTTTGCGAATACTTTTAATCAAGGAGGATACAATGGCAGCTTCAAAAATTCCTGTGTGGATTAAACAATGCCTTGATCAATATGGTAACTGTGCATGTGGACGTGCAATTACTAAAAAAATTGGTAAGGATAATCTTTTGCAAATTCTTGAAAACGAAGGATATCCATGTGAATTGGAAATCTTGAGTGATCAAAAAGACAAAAGTGCATATCCAAAAGATGGAACATATATTTTAACATTAAAAAATCGCCAACCATTATTGGCTGACGAAGATGAAGACGATGAATAACCATCGTCTTTTCTTTTTTTATAAATTTTTAATAATTTCATCTGTGAATTGTTCAGTTGTTGCATTGCCACCAAGATCTGGTGTTAATACACTATTTTCTTCGAACACCTTATTTAAAGCTTTACGGATTTTACTAGAAACCACATCTTGATGTAAATCATCTAACATCATACAAGCTGATAATAATAAAGCACTTGGATTGGCAATGTGTTTACCAGCAATATCTGGAGCACTACCGTGTACAGCTTCATACATCGCATATTCATCACCTTTATTGCAGCTAGGAAGTAATCCTAAACCGCCAATTAATCCACTCGTTAAATCGGAAACGATATCTCCATAAAGATTTGGCATGACTAGCACATCAAATTGTTCGGGATGCATAACCAACTGCATACAAGTGTTATCTACAATCAAAGAATTGGCTTCAATTTGAGGATAATCCTTGGCAATATCTTCAAAAATATGAAGGAATAAACCATCACTCATTTTTAAGATGTTAGCTTTATGTACACAAGTTAATTTTTTGCGATTATGTTTTACACAATATTCAAAAGCAGCCTTGATAATTCTTGTGCTCGCTTTTTTTGTGATGATTTTATATGCATATACTGTATTCTCATCAATCTGTTCTTCTTTTCCTACATATAGATCTTCCGTGTTTTCTCTAAAAGTTACAATATCTACATTTTCAAAACGAGTAGGAATACAAGGATTCGATTTAGCTGGACGAATATTTGCCCACAAGTCATATTTGTTTCTCAAAGTGACATTCAATGAACGAAAACCTTTACCAACTGGCGTTGTGATAGGAGACTTCAATAGAATTTTATTCTTTTCGTAAGATTCAAGTGCTTTTTCTGGAATATATTCTTTTGTTTCTTCATATACCTTTGCACCTACGTTAAAGAATTCATATTCTAAATCTGCCCCTGCAGCATTTAATACTTTGATTACCGCATCCGTAATTTCAGGACCAATCCCGTCCCCTTTAAAAACTGTTATTGTAGTCATTCGTTTCCCTCCATTTCTCCTACATATACATTGGCAGGTCGTATTAATTTTCGGTTTGATTGACGATTCTCCAAATGATGGCTGACCCATCCAGCTGTACGACTGATTGCGAATAGTGGTGTAAATAAGTCGTTTTCAATCCCCAGCAATGAATAAACATAGCCAGAATAATAATCAACATTGGCACATACATCGATGCCTTTTCTTTCTTTCATGACTTCAACGGCAACTTTTTCAAATGTATGGATACAATTATAGATATCTTCTTGTCCTTTTGATTTTGCGAGCATTTCACATTGTTGCTGAATCAATAATGCACGAGGATCACTCTTCGTATAAATCGCATGTCCAATTCCATAAATTAATCCACTATGATCAAAGAAGTCTTTATCTAACAAACGATTCGCAATCTTTTTTAGTGTTAATTTATCCGTTGTAAATCCGACCTCATGGAAGATAGCTTTAAACATATTGGTAACTTTACAGTTGGCACCCCCATGCTTAGGTCCTTTTAAAGAACCAATGGCAGCCGAAATACAAGAATAGATATCTGTTCCTGTACTCGATATTACGACATTGGCAAAGGTTGAGTTGTTTCCACCACCATGATCGGCATGAACCATTAATAAAATATCCAAGATTCTTGCCTCTTCTAAAGTATATTGATCATTCCCTCTAGCCATACATAAGATATTTTCAGCTAGGCTTTTGTCGGGATAAGGATAGGATTTAAAGACTTTGTTGCGGGCATATGAAAATGTGAAAAGTGGAATACTCGCTAGAATGTTTAATCCTTTCATCATTCGTTCTTCCAAGTCATCAGCACTTGGATCTTTTGCGTATAACTTCAACACTTCAATTTGAAGTGCATTTAGTATGTTTGGTGTTTCATACTGTAAGTCTACAGGCCCCATTTTAAAGTTCAATAAATAATCTTTAAATTCTTGTAACTGTTCTTCTGTCGGTAATGTGCCAAAAATCAAAAGGAATGCGACTTCTTCAAATCCAAAAACATGATCTTTAGGTTGTTTATCAACTAAATAATTGATGGGATATCCCCTGTAAATTAGTTGTCCATCAATGTTGTATTTCTTTTCGTGAACAAATTTATATCCAATAACATCACAAATCTTAGTCAGACCCACCTTAACTCCCGTGCCATTATCATTTCTAAGACCAGCTTTTACACGATATCTAGAGTATAAGGAAGAATCGATATAATTGAGTTCTTCATTAGCTTGATAGATTTCTTTTAGTGTCTTCACTTCCTGAAACCTCCTTTCATATGTTTCATATTATAACATAAACTTTCATTTTGTTACATTTTTTGTTATAATTCCAAACGGAGGATATTGTCTATGCAAAATTTAACGTATAAGATTCTAGAAAAACATTTATTAAAAGGGAAATTAGAAGCGGGGCAACCTATTGAAATCAAAATGGATCAGACTCTAACACAAGATGCCACAGGAACTATGGCTTATATGCAGTTTGAAGCTATGGGCGTTAAAAAAGTAAAAACAGAATTATCTGTCAGCTATGTGGATCACAATACATTACAGAATGGATTTATGAATGCAGATGACCATGCTTATCTTCAAAGTGTAGCTAGTAAATATGGGGCTTATTTTTCAAAACCCGGAAATGGGATTTGTCACCAAGTTCATCTAGAACGTTTTGCTAAACCAGGAAAGACATTGATTGGTTCCGATTCACACACATCAACATCTTCCGCTATGGGATGTATCGCCATTGGTGCTGGAGGATTGGATGTTGCCAAAGCTATGGCAGGAATTGGTTACCGTTTAACATGCCCTAAAGTAGTCGAAGTAAAATTAACGGGTACTTTAGCACATGGTGTTTCCAGTAAAGATATTATTTTAAAATTGTTGGAATTATTAAGTGTAAAAGGCGGAGTTGGAAAAGTATTTGAGTATACCGGAGAAGGCGTTAAAAACTTAAGTGTCTACCAAAGAGC